>Ga0098037_1000040_pt1 | contig 116908 bp, 106 predicted proteins | sample 5_EtaG_FD_75050 | JGI IMG/M metagenome (GOLD analysis project Ga0098037, IMG submission 75050) | Marine viral communities from the Subarctic Pacific Ocean - 5_ETSP_OMZ_AT15132 metaG | ecosystem: Environmental > Aquatic > Marine > Oceanic | place: Pacific Ocean | collected 2015-01-08 | reverse complement strand
CGAGATGACGGCGATTTCAGCGACGTTGATGGAGACGTTCTGGGTGGCGCGGTTGGACTGGGCGAAAGCACCGGTCGTGAGCGTCATGAGGAGGGCGAAAGCGAAGAAGTTTTTCATGGTGTTGGTAGCGGGCTGAAGTTGTGTTGTTGTTCTGCCCATTCCTTTGCAAGCCCCATGCCATCCGGCCAAAAACCTGGCACACCCGCGAAATCAGCCTGAAAAAGGCCAATGCATCCTCCCGGACCCCTGTAGGGTGTTTCGGCAGCGAAACAGTCCTGTTTCGACAGCAGCATCCAAGCTCCCCGCCATCGTTGCGCGGCAAATCCCTACAAGAATGCACGCCGGGCGGCGGTAGGCTTGCGTGTCCCTTCATCACATTGAATCGCAGACATGAAACCCGACATTGAAATTGCCCGTGCTGGATCGCTCAAACCCATTGCCACGTTGGCTGAGGAAATGGGGTTGCCCGATCAGGACGTGATTCCTTACGGCCGAACAAAGGCCAAAGTCAGTGTTGATGCGCTCCAGCGTCTTACCCACAGACCAGATGGCAAGTATGTTGTGGTGACGGCCATCACGCCAACCCCACTGGGAGAAGGCAAGACCACGGTCGCCGTCGGTCTCACACAAGGATTGGCTCGAATCGGTAGGCGGGCAGCCGTCTGCCTTCGCCAACCGTCCATGGGACCGACATTCAGCATCAAGGGCGGTGCAGCAGGCGGCGGATATTCCCAGGTCATACCCATGGAGGATATCAACCTTCATTTGACAGGAGACATTCACGCTATCGCAGCGGCGCACAACCTGTGCGCGGCCGCTCTGGACGCACGGCTCATGCACGAGCGCAATTATCCGGGTGAGTCATGGAAGCAGCGGACGGCGTCGGCGGAGCGACCCGACGGACTGCCCCGGCTGGACATCAATCCGTATACCATCACGTGGAATCGCATTGTGGACGCGAATGACCGCGCATTGCGAAATGTACTGATAGGACTTGGATCGACGGCCGATGGATTTCCGCGACAAGCTGGCTATGACATTGCCGTAGCTTCAGAGATCATGGCGATCCTGGCGCTGGTCAACGGCAATCATTACGCTGAAGCGCTCCACGACCTTCGAACGCGGATGGGCAAGATCGTCGTCGCCTACAGCCATACCGGAAAACCGATCACGACCGAGGACCTCGGTGTCGCAGGCGCCATGACGGTACTCATGAAGGAGGCCATCAACCCGAATCTGCTCCAGACACTGGAGGGACAACCGGCCTTTGTGCATGCCGGCCCGTTCGCCAATATCGCACACGGTGCCAGCTCCGTTCTGGCCGATCGGATTGCACTCAAAACGGCCGACATTGTCATTACCGAGGCCGGCTTTGGCGCGGATATTGGCCTGGAGAAGTTTTTCAATATCAAGTGTCGCGCATCAGGGGTCACGCCCGATGCCGTCGTGATGGTATCGACCATCCGCGCCCTGAAAATGCACGGTGGCGGTCCGGCCGTGCGCGCCGGATACGACCTCCCCAACGAATACGTGGAAGAAAATCTCCCGCTTCTGGAGAAAGGGCTGTCCAACCTGACGGCCCACCTTGCAATCACGCGGCAATTCGGCATCCCCGTGGTATCGGTAGTGAATCGCTTCCCGACCGATACGCCCGCGGAAATCGCCCTCGTGGAAAAGGCTGCACTGGAAGCGGGTGCGTCCCATGCCGTTTCGTGCAATGTATTCAGTGATGGCGGAGCCGGCGCGATCGCGTTGGCAAAGGCCGTCTCCGAGGCCGTGGAGAGACACGCGTCATTTTCCTTTCTGTATCCTGCCAGCGCGAGCATCCGTGAGAAAATCCATGCCATTGCTACACGCATTTATGGCGCCAAGGACGTTTCCTACAGTCCGGAAGCCGAGAAACAAATGCAGGCCTACGAAGACAATGGCTTTGGGGACCTTCCCATCTGCATGGCAAAAACACACTTGTCCCTCTCCCACGACCCGTCGTTGAAAGGTGCACCCAAAGACTTCACGTTCCCGATCCGGGAAATCAGGGCGTCGGTGGGTGCCGGGTTCATCTACCCCATTGGCGGCGACATGCGGACCATGCCCGGACTTCCGGCCATTCCTGCTTTCATGCGCATCGACATTGACGAACACGGAGAAACGATCGGGTTGTCCTGACGCTGACGCCAGTGCACCATTTTGTGCCCCATGTATACGTAGAATTACGTATTGACATCCAATCGCCCAGAGACGTAAATGCATACTCAGGATGTGTAGAATTTATCGAGTGAGACGCATGACGAATCTGGTTGGTCTACCGAATACGCAGCAATACGCAGCAATACGCAGCAATACGCAGCCTAGCCAAGAAAACGCTGTCTGTGCTGGTGCTGTCCCTGATGGTGGCTGCCCTTTCAACGAATTCGACGGCGCAGGACGTACGCATTCAAGAAGTTGATCACCAGGCCGCACCGGCGTCGGCGACTGTGAGACTGGTGTCAATCGGGAATGATTCTGATACCCGCCGAGCGAGCCTTGTCCAGGTGACCGGTGATGTGGAATCCGTGCTTCGCCGAAGGTCATTCATGCTTCAATTGCCGCTCGCCGGTTCTACCACGTTTGTTACGAAAGGGTACCAGAAACACGGCGATGGCGTTTTTGAATGGCAAGGAACCACTCACGGAAAGCCTGCTACCATTATTTTTTCCGTTGAAGGACTGGCTGCTTCGTTCCGGACCGATAACGCAAGATTTGATCTCAGCCCGGCCTCGTCCGAGTATTCCGTTCTGCGTGAACAAAAAAGCCGGCTGACTTTCCATGACGATACGCCGGGTTCCTCACGCGGTGGGGGTACCGAACGCTTTTTTTCCAAGTCTGGATCAATGACAGGCAGTGGGCAGATCGACGTACTATTCATCTACGCGCCCGGCGTCTCCAATCCGGCAAGTCTCGCTGCTACAGCCACCAGTCAAACCAACAGCGCGATAAGTAATACGATAGGTGCAGCCGGTTCCGTCAACAATGTTGGCGTCGTTAGGTACCCTGAGCTTCCTTCAAACACGACGGCCACGTCTGTAATAGGTCACATGGAAACAGACAGTGGAATAGAAACCCTACGAACTGCGTATGGAGCAGATGTCGTTGCTGCTATTGCAGAACTCTCCGACTACTCAGGGTACGCGGCAGATATCTATCCGGGAAGCTCCAATACATACCTCGTCGCCGATCCTGATAGAATTTCCCAGACGGGGCGATACACGTTTGCTCATGAGATCACCCACCTTTTGGGTGGCCGTCACGATTTAGCGAACGACACGACTTCTACCCCTTGGGCGTGGGGTCACGGCTTCTGGCGAGAGGGAACGGAAAGTTTTGCATCCATCATGAACACGTCGGATGTGGTGTCCCGCGACCAGCAATTCTCGACACCGGACGATGACAATGTGGACGGACCGCTGGGGTCCACCGACAAGGAGGACATCGCCCGTGTCTGGAGCGATGTGTCGGGAACGGTCGCCGGATACAAGTCTCCAACAACACCTCCTAGTGGCGACCTTGTTGTATCCATTTCGGGAGAGACAAACCAGAAGAAGAACGATACGTGCGAGTTTAGCGCCGTAGCATATTTCGAACATGGCTTGGATATTCCGTGTGACACCTGTTCGTACTCGTGGTATTCGCGACCGTACGGGGGGGGGACATGGACCAGCCTTGGCGTCACGACTGAGACCATTTACTATACACTTGACAATCCTACAGGGAAACAATTGCGTGTCGACGTTTCCTCATCAACGGATTCGGACACAGCGTATCTGACGATTACGGGAGATCCGTATGCGTCCTGTTCTGGCGGACCGATTGCCATTCTGGACAGCGGGGAATCGGAGTCGACGAAGGACAAGACGCTGTTCGTCGACGTGTATCCCAACCCGTTCAATCCTGCTACGATTATCACGGTCGAGAACCGGGAACACAGCCAGATACGTTTGGAAGTATTTGATGCACTGGGACGAAGAGTCTCACTGCTCTTCACGGGTCAATTGCCTTCAGGATCTCATACGTTCTCCTGGAATGCATCAGATCTGCCTACAGGCGTCTATTTCCTTAGGGTCGTCACGCCAACAGACATTAAAACGTCCCGTTTGACAATGAACAAGTAGCCGCGATCAATGACGAACCAACCCGTATTACCTGTATTCCTCGTCACGGTCGTCTTCATGATCGCCGGCTGCGAAGGACCTGTCGGTCCAGAAGGACCGGCTGGGCCCATCGGTTCGCAAGGCGAACGTGGCGAGCAGGGCGACAACGTATTCATGGTGTGGGAGCAGGAACTACAGAACACCCAGTTCACCGAGGTGGACAACGTTCGGACGGCCACGTTCGGGTTCCCTGAGTTGACCGAGGAGGTATTGGCACAGTCCGTTCTCGTGTCCTATTACGTAAGCCATCCTTCAACATGGGTTTTACCCCTATATATCAACATTCCGGAAAGACCTTATCGCGTGACCTCCTCCTTCGGACCAGGAAGCGTATCCATATTCATCTATAAGGACTTTGATGGCCCTCAGCGATTTTCTGTAACAGGAGCCACACTCAGAGTCGTCGTATTTCAGTAGTGCGTCAGAGCACGTTTGTAATCGTTCCAGTCTCCCGGTAGTCGCAATATGAAGATTCCTTACGCGCTGCTTCGCTCTCTTTTTGTGATAGGCGCCGTGCTCATCATCGGATGCGAAGGTCCCGTTGGTCCGGAAGGACCAACCGGCCCCACTGGTCCGCAAGGCGAACGTGGCGAACAGGGCGACAACGTGTTTCTCGTGCTGGAGCAGCAGTTGTCGGACCTCGATTTTACGGACGATGGCAATGTCCGGACGGCCATGTTCGACTTTCCGGAATTGACGGCAGACCTCCTTGCGACATCGGCGGTACTTTCGTATTTCGTCGTGGACCCTTCCATCTGGCTGATGCCCGCACGTGTCGGAGTCCCGGGGCAGGCATGGACGTTGTCGACCCGGTATGTTGCTGGCCAAGTCATCGTGTCGATCCACAAGGATTTTGATGACCCGAATAACACGACGCAATTCTCGGTCAACGGAACGTCTCTGAAGGTCGTCGTCCTGAAATAGTGAAGCCGCTCAATCGATCTGGATTTCCTTCGCCGCGCTCACAAACAACACACACGGCAGGGTCGGGTGGTTGTGGAACAGGTCGGCGCGGCGCTCCTTGAGGCCTTCTACGTCGAAGCCGATCACGGTCAAGTCTGCAGTCGCCGAACGCCGAGAGACCAGCTTCAGGAACGCATCCCGATCGTCCGTGGCGTGGTAGCGGATGTTCTTTTCCGAGATCGGCAGCCGGCCCTGGGCAATCAGGGATTCGATCTTTTCGCGCTGTTCGACAATCTGCTCGCTCGGAAGGGCGGCGAATACCGTGATCTCCGCACCCGCCCAATCCGGGTGACCAAGCAGGATGTACGACAGCAGGATCATCACATTGGCGTTCGTGTCATCGTTCCACGTGAGCCAGATGTGGATGCTTCTGCGGTCCCCGAAAAAGGCGTCACCGTGTCGGAGCGTAAACAGCGACATATTGGCCGATGACGCGAACAGGCAACTGTCCGTAACCTCCGTGACCACCTCTTCCCCGTCGTGGACGGAGAATTCGAACAGGATCGAGTTGTTGGGAATGCCGGAAACGCCAGGCAGCTGAAGGCTCTGGGCCAGCGCTGAAATCATGGATGGGCTGACGATGGCATCCATGTACACCGACCGCTCCTGCTTCTCCGCCAGGTCGAGCAGCTTGTCGCGCTGGCGGACACTGTGCAGGTAGGTTTTCCGATTCAACACACCCGGGATGTAATGCAGGTAGGTCCCGAATCCGTATCGGTGGCAGATCCAGCGCATGAACTCGAGCGGGGCGCGCCGGTCGAACGTACGGGAATTCACCATGATGACGCTCGGACGCCAATCGCGATCGGCCTCATGACGGCTTCGCACCTGCAACTTCACGTGCAGGTAGCGGGTGAGCTGCGACATGGCGCCCTCGAACATATCGGCCAGATCGTGCCCGCTGCGTCCTCGCGTCCTCGCAATGACCTGGTAGAGTACCACCATCGTGACCAGCGCCAGGACGGCGAAGACCGGATCCATCTGGAACATCATGAGCAGACACATGATGGCCCCGAACAGGCTCAAGTACCATCGGGAGCGGAAGCTGGGCCGGTAGCTTGGACGGGAGGCAAAGTTCTCGAGGAAGCTGATGGCACAAAGCGAGCCATACGTCACCATGAAAAACATGGAGATGAGCCGCGCCACCAGGTTTACATCACCCAGCAGAACGACGACAACGGCCACACAGCCTGTTACCAGCGTCGCGTTTCGGGGCTCGTTGACATCACCGACACCGGCCGAAAGCCACTTGTTTGCCTTGCCAATGGGCAGCGACGCGTCGTTCGCCAAGGCCTGGATGGTGCGCGGCGCAACGAGGATGGAGCCAATGGCCGAACTGAGGGTAGCTGCTCCGAGACCGATGAAGATGATGGGGCCCCACAGCGCAATCCGCGCCATGATGAGTTGGTCTTCCGCCAGATCGGTCGGGCTGGCCGAAAAAGCCAGCTTCGTCACAATGGCGATGTATACCACGGCGCCGGCCAGTGTCGCCATCATGGTCCCGGCCGGGATCGATTTCCGCGGATTGGCCAGATCGCCGGACAGGCCGACACCTGCCGTCATCCCGGTGAATGCCGGGAAAACGATCGCGAATACAATGAACAGCGCATCGGCGTCCGGGACCGTCCCCGAGAAACTGGCGGTCGCGGGATCGAACCCTTCGAGCGGCGACCCCAGGAAAAACGTAACGAGGGCAGCCGCCAGGATCGTAGCAACGACATAGAGCATCTTCACCCCAATCGAGGCGCCCTGCTTCAGCATGATGAAGAGCAGGATGAGCGTGCCGGGCAGCGAGATGAAGCGGGGGTCCAGCGCGAAACCGGTCATGCGTTGAAACGCAGGTGCCAGCGGTCCGAACGCCTCGGCAAAGGCAATCATATAGAACGCCACACTGACGGCCTGCGACAGGTACAGCGACACACCGATCACGCTGCCAATGGACGTACCAAATGACCGGGAGATGATGAAGTACTCCCCGCCGCCCTCCACTTTCCGATTGGTGGCAATCTCCGCGATGGCAAGTGCCGTCGGAATGGTCACCATGTGCCCAATGACGATGATGGCAATGGCCCCCATCCAGCCCGCATGGCCCACGGCGTACCCGAACCGCAGGAACATGACGGCACCCAGAATGGTGCTGATGCCCGCCAGGAATACGGGAAGTGTACCGAAACCGTGCCCTTGGGACGATCCGGACTTTCCGGCCGATGCTGCTTCCGTCATGATACCATCGTGTCAGTAGGTTCCGTCGTATCGCATGCTGGCCAGCATCGCGCGCAAATCATCTGGACGATTGACGCGTGCGAGGCCTTCTTTGTAGGCCACCTCGGCCGTCGCCACAGCGACTTCCAATGATACTTCCCGGATGTCTGTCAGTGGTGGAAACAATCCCCCCATGGCAAGGCGCTCATCATCCACCATCTGCGCCAGGGCATTGGCAGCTGCCATGAACATGGAATCCGGAACGCGCGTGGCGCGGACGGCCACTGCTCCCAGGCCGATGCCGGGGAATACGTAGGCATTGTTGGCCTGGGTAGGTTCGAAGTGGTGCCCGTGCACATCTACCGGTGCAAAGGGACTTCCAGACGCAAAAACAGCCTTCCCGCCAGACCAGCCGTAGGCTTCCTCGGCAGTGCACTCGGCATTGGCTGTCGGATTTGACAACGCGAAAATGCCCGGACGCTCATTGATGCGCGTCATCAGGGCAACCACCTCTTCTGTAAACGTATTGGGGGCGCCGGTGGCCCCTATGAGAACGTGCGGCCGGATGTCTTCGATGGCCTCCATCAGTTGCATGGGAGCATGATCGTGTGCAAACGGCACCTTGTGGCTGGCCAGCCCTTCGCGACTGGATTCCACCAGACCGGTCGAGTCCACGAACCACAGCCGACGGTATGCATCTTCCTTGGAGAGACCTCGCTCCTGAAAGGCCGATGCCATGAGCTGTCCGATTCCGGCTGCGGCCGAGCCGGCTCCCAGGAACATGATGCGCATGTCTTCGAACGCCACACCGCTGATGCGGCTCGATGCCAGAACGCCGGCGAGGGTCACGGCCGCCGTCCCCTGGATATCGTCATTGAAGCTGAACACGCGGTCCCGGTACGTCTCCAGCAACCCGAATGCATTCTCCGTCTTGAAGTCCTCGAACTGGATGAGGATGTCCGGATACTTGTCCGTGACGGCCAGCACAAATTCCTCCACCAAGGCGTGGTACGCTTCGCCCCTCACCCGCTTGTGCGGATAACCCATGTACAACGGGTCGTCGAGCAACTCCTGGTTTTCCGTTCCTACGTCCAGCATGACGGGCATACACCATTTCGGATGGACTCCGGCAAGTGCCACGTACAGGGCCAGCTTTCCGATCGGAATGCCCATCCCATTGGCGCCGAGGTCTCCCAGACCAAGAATCCGCTCGCCATCGGTCACGACAATGACGCGGACGTCTTCCTCGGTCCAGTTGTCCAACATCCGGCGGACCTGGTGCCGGTCGTCCGGTGTGATATAAAAACCCTTCGGATTCCGGTAGATGTGTGCGAATTCGCGGCACGCCTGACCCACCGTTGGCGTGTATACGATGGGCATGAGCTCTTCGATGTTCTCGATGAGCGTCTTGAAGTACAACCGCTCGTTCCGGTCCTGCAACGCGTTCAGCGCAATGTACCGTTCGATATCGAACTCTTTGCGACGTACGTGCCCCATGATGCGCGCGACTTGCACCGACTCGCTGCATGTACTGTGTGGTAAAAGGCCACGCAGCTTGAAGTGCTCACGTTCTTGGGCCGTGAATGCTGTGCCCTTGTTTCGGGAAGCGTCCCGGAGCAGGCGTCTGCCTGTCAATTCTGACATATCCGTGGTGTTCTATCGGCTGTTCAATGTACAACGGGAGGCATCGATCAGTCATGCGATCAAAAATTGAGGTGTACGCGGGAACGCGACGGCTCCCCGCGCATTAACCACACGGTTAAACCCATTGGTTAAACCGCTCGGACAAACCGGACCCCATCATCCATGGAATCAGCACAGGACACCGAGGCCCGCATTCTGGCGGCTGCGCACCGCGTATTCGTCCGTCATGGCACGGCCAAGGCGAGGACCCAGGAGATTGCCGATGAGGCCGGGGTGAACAAGGCGTTGCTGCATTACTACTTCGGAAGCAAGGAAAAGCTGGCCGAAGCGGTCTTTCTGCAATCCGCCCGCATCATTTTCCCGAAACTCATCCAGATAATGGGTTCGGACATGCCTCTTGCCGGAAAAGTGCAGGCCGCTGTCGACTTCAAGTTCGATGTACTTGAGGAAAACCCGTACCTGCCCGGATATCTGCTGTCGGAATTCCAGCTCCGGCAAGACTCGGTGCGCGATTTGTTGAGCCGAAGCCTTCCCATGGACCAGTTACGGGATGCTGTCATGAATCGGCTGCAATCCCAATTGGACGCTGAAGCGGACGCCGGAAATATCCGCCGCATATCCGCTCCCGAACTCATGCTCATGCTCATGTCCCAGATCCATTTCCCATTCGCGGCAGCTCCCATGCTGAATATCGCGTTGGGACTGACCGAAGATGAAAGAGCCGCGCTCATGGTCCGTCACCGTCAGACCCTGGCCGGTTCCATCATGCGCAGCCTGGCAACCGATTGACCAAACCATTCAATCCATGAAATCGAACCTCTCGATTCCTACGACCGTTTTAGCCCTGGCACTGCTCGCCTGCGCGGTGCCCCAGGACGGTATGGCACAGAACGCGCCAACCGATATCCTGACGCTCGATACCGTTCGCCGGGCCACCACCGTCCAGGACGCCCGGTCCATCCAGCCGGGAATCCTGGAACAGGCCAGCGAACTCCGGCTCGGCTCACTTCGGGCTGCCCGCATGCCACGCGTAGCCCTGTCGGGACAGGCGACCATCCAATCAGATGTGCCCGGCATTCCCGTTTCCATTCCCGGGCAGTCGCTACCGGTAGTGCCGAAGGAACAGTTCCGGACGGGACTCGACGCCGAGTTCCTGCTCTACGATGGTCAACGCACCAAACGACAGACGGCCGCCGAGCGCGCACGCCTGGCCCAGGACCTTGCCGGAGTCGCGGTGTCGACCAACCAGCTGCGCAATATGGCCACCGAAACCTTCTTCAGCGCCCGGTTGCTCGATGCCCGGTACGAGACGCTTGAACTGGCCGCTACCGACATCGGCAGTCAACTTGAGCGCGTGACACGACAGGTCCAGGAGGGTGCGGCGCTGGCGACACATGCCGATGTCCTACGCGCCGAACGCATCCGCGTGGAGCAGCAGATGGCCGAGGTGGCGGCCTACCGACGGTCGGCCCGAACCGTGCTGTCCCAGCTGACAGGCCTCATCGTCACGGAATCGACCGTGCTGGCTGCCTCGGACCACAACATACCTCCGCCGGCCGGCTCCTATTCCATACAGCGGCCTGAGCTTACCCAGTTGGCGCGCGCCGCGGAACGCGCGGAAGCCGACGCCGCGGCGCGCGCCGCAGAAAACCGCCCCACGGTCAGCCTGTTCGGACAGGCCGGGGTCGGCCGACCGAACGCATACAATTTCTTCTCCACGGACGCTTCGGAGTACGGGATGGCCGGTATCCGACTGAAGTGGTCCCTTTTCGATGGCGGACGCATCCGGAAACAGGCCCACGCCATGAGGCTGCAGGCCTCCCTGGCTGCCTCCGAATCCGAGGCCTTCCGCGACCAGGTCCACCGCTCCGTGTCGGCCGACCGCGAAACCCTGTCGTTCCTGACATCCGCCCTGGAATCGGACCGGCAAATCGTGGAACTGCGCGAGCGCGTCCTGGATGTGGCCCGGACGCAACTCGACGAGGGTGTCCTGCTACCCGATGCCTACACCGACCGCGTCACCGACCTGGCCAATGCCCGCCTGGATTTGGCACGCCACGAAATTGAACGGGAGCAGACGCAGGCCCGCATCCTCTCCACGCTCGGAATCCTTGACAAATGAAAACCATGACACGCCCTACCCCACTCCTCGTTTTCCTGTCGCTGCTGTTCCCGGCACTCCTCACCGGCTGTGCCAGCGAAGAAATGTCCGATGCGTTCGGCAACTTTGAAGCCACCGAAGTCAGGGTATCGGCCGAGGCACGCGGCCGGCTGCTGGCGTTCGACGTCCACGAAGGCTCGCGATTGACCACCGGCCAGCCCATCGGCCTCATTGACACCACCGCCATCGCCCTCCAGCGACAATCACTGATGGCGCAGCGCCGGAGCGTCGAGGCCCAACGCGCCGCGACCATGTCCCAGATTGCCGAGGTCAACGCACAAAAGGAGGTTCTGCAGGTGCAGTTGGACACGGCCATGAAGGAACGCGACCGCACGCAGCGACTGTACGAGAACAAGGCGGCCACCGACCGCGAACGCACCCAACGGGAAGCCGAAGTGACCCTCATCATGCGCCAGCGTGACCAGGCCGATTCGCGCATTGCATCCATCCGGGCCCAGGCCAACAGTATTTCGGCGCAGGTCCGGCAACTGGACGCACAGATAGCCGAGGCCGACGCCCGCATGCAAGACGCGATGATCGTGAACCCGGCAGTCGGTACGGTGCTGACCGTGGTGGCGCGACAAGGTGAACTGGTGCAACCCGGCTCACCACTCTACACGATCGCCGACATCAGCACACTGACCATGAAGGCGTTCGCAACCGGCGATCAATTACCGGACCTGCGACTCGGCTCCACCGTGGATGTACTGGTCGATGACGGGCAGGGCGGTATCCAGACGCTGACCGGTACCGTGAGCTGGATTGCATCCCGGGCCCAGTTCACACCGACGCCCATCCAGACCCGGGATGAACGGGCCGAACTGGTCTACGCATTCGAAGTCGATGTCGCGAACCCCGATGGACTCCTGAAAATCGGCATGCCAGGCGAGGTCAACTTCCAGCCATGACCGACAACAGCACAGCCATCCAGGTCCGCGACCTCGCGAAATCGTTCGGCGGCACCCCCGCCCTGCAGGGTGTATCGCTGGACGTGGAGCATGGCGAACTGTTCGGCATCATCGGTCCGGACGGAGCGGGCAAAACAACGCTGTTCCGCATTCTGGTGACGGTGCTGCTCGCCGATTCCGGGAGCGCCTCCCTGAACGGGTTGGATGTGGTGAAGGACTACCGCACCATCCGCAACATGGTGGGCTACATGCCGGGCCGGTTTTCCCTCTATCCCGATTTGACCGTGCGGGAGAACCTGGAATTCTTTGCTTCGGTGTTCGGCACCACGGTCGAGGAGCAATACGATGCTATTGCGCCCATATACTCCCAGATAGAACCGTTCAACAACCGGCGTGCCGGCGCCTTATCGGGCGGCATGAAGCAAAAACTGGCGCTTTCCTGCGCGCTGGTGCATCAACCGGAAATCCTGATCCTGGATGAGCCCACGACCGGTGTCGATGCCGTGAGCCGGGCGGAGTTCTGGGACATCCTGGCTGAATTCAGGGCCACCGGCATCACCACGCTCGTCTCAACACCCTACATGGACGAGGCGGCCCGGTGCGACCGGGTGGCGCTCATGCAAAACGGACAGTTCCTGGGCCATGCGGACACACCGGAATCCGTTGCCGCAAGCTTCCGGTGGAAACTGGTGCGGGTGCAGGCGTCGGGAGACCGCGCACGATTCCTGGCAGATACCCGGGCCCTGTCGGCCTCATACCGGGCTGAAGTATTCGGCGAATGGATCCATGTGACCATTGCGGCCGACTCGCCAGCGGATGCGGCCAGCGACGTGCAACAGGCGTTGCGAGACCGGGGCTGGGCCGATGCACGGGCCGAACCGGTACAGCCCTCGATCGAAGATGTATTCATGGACCTCATGGGCACGGACACGTATGCAACCACCTGATTCCCCGCAACCAGCCGTCTGGGCCGAAAACCTGACCCGCATGTTCGGTGATTTCACGGCAGTGGATGCCATTTCGGTCTCCATCGCCCGCGGTGAAGTATTCGGCTTCCTCGGTGCCAACGGGGCGGGCAAAACAACGGCCATCAAAATGCTGACCGGGCTGCTCGCACCGACATCGGGAGAGGCGCGCACGGCCGGCTTCGACATCACCCACCAGGCCGAGCAGGTCAAGAAGCGCATCGGTTACATGAGTCAGAAGTTTGCGTTGTATGACGACCTGACGGTCCATGAAAACATCCGCTTTTTTGGTGGCGTGTACGGACTTACGAACAAGCAGATCAAGGAGCGCATGGCCGAAGCGATTGAACGCCTTGGCTTGCAGGAGCTGGTGAAGGAACGGGTGGGGCGCCTGCCGCTGGGCTGGAAACAGAAGCTGGCCTTCTCGGTCGCGCTGCTGCACCGGCCGGATGTCGTCTTCCTGGATGAGCCCACGGGAGGCGTGGATCCGGTAACACGACGGCAGTTCTGGGAGATGATTTACGATGCCGCCGCCGGGGGCACCACGGTGTTTGTGACCACGCATTACATGGACGAGGCGGAATACTGCGACCGCATCTCCATCATGGTGGACGGCCGGATTGCGGCGCTCGGGACGCCTGCGGAATTGAAGGATCGTTTCGGGGTTGACAGCATGGATGCCGTATTTGTGCGACTGGCGAGGGGGCAATCATGAAGACACCCCAGCCCCGAGGCGCTTTTTCGGCCTTCGTCCTCAAGGAAACGCGCCACATCCTGCGCGACCGCCAGACGCTCGGCGTTCTCATCATGCTGCCATTCATCATGGTGTTGCTGTTCGGCTTCGCCATCCGGACCGATGTGGAAGACGTACGATTGGTCGTGGTCGATGCATCCCGTGACAGCCGGAGCAACGACCTCGTGCGGAGCATGTCGTCCACACGGGCACTGCAAATGGTCGGCGTGAGAAGCACCATCACGCAGGTGGAACCCATGCTCCGGACAGGCGAAGCGGCTGTCGCTCTCGTGATACCCACCGGATTCGCGCGGTCGCTTGAAAACGGCACGGCCGAAGTACTCATCATGAGTGATGGCATCAATGCGAACTTCGCGGCGACCGCCGAGAATTACGTGCGCGTCATTGTGCGCTCCTGGGCGGCCGAAGAGGGCTTCGGTGCACCCGCGGTACAGATGAATGCCCGCATGCGGTTCAACCCGACCCTGGCGTCGGAGAACCTGTTCATTCCCGGGCTATTGGCCTTTGTCCTGATTCTTATTTCCGCGCTCATGACAGCTATTTCGCTGGCGCGTGAGAAGGAAACGGGCACGATGGAGGTGCTTCTGGTGTCTCCGTTGCGTCCCCTGCAGATCGTCGTCGGGAAGGTGGTCCCCTACCTTGCTCTGGCATTCTTCAATGGCGTGACGGCCCTTGCCGTGGCGTGGGTGGTATTCCGCGTGCCCATCCGGGGCAGCCTTGTCTTGTTGCTGGCCGCAATCCTGCTGTATGTGCTCGTCTCGCTGGCCCTCGGCGTGCTCATTTCGTCCCGGGTACCGGACCAGCGAACGGCCATGATGACCACACTCCTGGGATTGCTCATTCCGACACTGGCGCTCAGCGGGTTCATTTTCCCCATTTCGTCCATGCCGGGATGGTTGAGCCCCTTCAGCAATATCGTTCCGGCTACCTGGTTCATTCTCGTGGCCCGCGGCATCATGTTGAAGGGAATCGGTGTGGCGCTGCTCTGGAAGGAATTCCTGGTCCTGGCCGGCATGGCTGTTTTCCTGATTCTGGCTGCTTCCCGGTCCGTCAAGGACCGCACTACCTGATACCCATCATGCGCACCGTCCTGTTCATTGTCTGGAAGGAGTTGACCCAGGTCTTTCGCGACCGGATCATGCTCGTACAGATTTTTGTGCCGCCCATTCTCCAACTGCTCATCATGTCGCAGGCCATGACGTTCGAGGTCCATCATACAGACCTGGCCTTGGTCGATCTGGACAACAGTGTGGCATCGGACCGATTGGTGGAGGAATTCACGTCGACCGGCCGGTTCGACATCTCGGTCCGTACGGCTTCGGCTGACCGGGCCGATGAAACATTGTTGACGCGGGAGGCGAATGCCGTGCTCCGCATTCCGGAAGGGTTCGAACGCGTACTGCTCATGGGTGGTCAACCGGGCGTGCAGCTCATCCTGAACGCCGAGGACGGGGCAGCTGCGGGTGTCGTGCAGTCCTACGCATCGCAGATCATCGCCGGTTTCACGGCCGCAGAAGCAGGCCCCCGCCCCGGCATCCAAATGCAGACACGCACGCTGTACAATCCGCAGCGGGTCTACCTCGGGTACATGGCCATCGGTCTGCTGGCATCCCTCATGACCATCGTGGGGATCCTGCTGACCTCACAGAACATTGCGCGCGAGAAGGAAATCGGCACCCTGGAGCAGCTGAACGTAACCCCCATTTCCCGTGGTCACTTCATTGCCGGCAAACTGCTTCCGTTCATGGCCATCGGACTGGTTGAACTGTCCATTGGACTGGTCCTCATCCGCTTCATATTCGACATTCCATTCGTGGGTTCTGTTTTCCTGGTGTACCTGGCCGCTGTCATGTACCTGATGGCAGCACTTGGACTGGGCCTGCTCATTTCGACGGTCGTTTCGACGCAACAGCAGGCGCAGTTCATCACCTTCTTCGTGCTGGTGACGTTCTTTTTCCTCGGGGGCATCTTCACCCCCGTCGACTCCATGCCCGGTTGGGCGCAGACGCTGGCATCCCTGAACCCGATCAAGCACTTCGTAGTCGTCCTGCGCACCGTACTCATGAAGGGTGGCACATTTTTCGATGTCGCCAACCCGTTGGGCGCCATGGTGATATTCGCGGGAGGAGCATTGACGGTAGCTCTTCTACGATACCGGAAGACAGCCGCTTGAACCGTTCGACACAAATTGGACCCGAGGCCGTACACGCGTGGAGTTGAACCATTCGGCCCGTCTCATGCGTGTTTCCCTCCTCATTCTGTTGATTGCCGGTACGGCTGTTTCCCTTTCTGCCTGTACCACTGAAGAAACCGATCGCGAGCGACGTGACCGCGAACGTCAGGAACGGATTGAAGAGCGTGTTGAACGTGCAGTCGAACGGGCAGAGGAGCGGGTAGCCGCAGCGCAGGAGCGCATCGAGGAACGGTTGGACGAACGCGTTTCCGAAGAAGACCGTGAGCGCATTCGTCGCGATGTGGAACGCAGCGTAAAGTCCTCCCTCGAGGGTCTCGGCGCTGCACTCGAAGGAATCGGTGAAGCCCTGCAGGCCGATGCCGATGTGGAAACGGTGGACTGGCGAGACCTGAAGGACCTTGTACCCCGCGACCTCGCCGACTACGAGCGGCTGTCATGGGACGGTGAGAACAAGGGCGCGTTCGGCATCCGGATTTCCAAGATCGAGGCCCGGTACACCTCCAACGGCACCGACTTGAAACTGAACATCGTGGACCTGGGCACCATCAAGGGTGCCGCCATGAAGGGATTCGAATTCCTGGATGGGGAAATTGACCGCGAGAACGTGAATGGTATTGAGGCAACACGGGAATGGAACGGACACCCAGGATATGTCTCTACCGACACCGGGCGTTCCCGAGACCAGGCTATCGGCGTCGCTGTAGTTGCCGACCGGTTCATTGTAACAGTGGAACTGGACGGCTCGAACGCCTCTGTGCAGGAACTGGAAAACGTATTCGATGACTTCTCCTTCCGCCGCTTGACGCGCATGGCCGATTGATGTCCGGATCCCACTGAGCGTGTCCACGTTGTACCGGCATGTTTCGAACACGACACGTCTCGCTGGCGACCTTCCTGCTGGCCTTCTTCATCGGCACGCTGACCGGGGTCGAAGATGTCCATGCACAATCTTCGGCCACCGCGTCCATGTCAGTGGCAGTGGCCGTCAACCAAAGCGCACCCTCCCCGGGCAAAGCATTCGGACTGTCCCTCCTGCTGCCGGGCCTGGGACATCGGTATGTGAACGGTGGCCAGTGGACGGCGTGGAGCGGAACGCTCGCCACCGGCGATGCGGCTCTATGGATAGGACTGTTTGCCGGTTCGTGGCACCGGAACCACCTGATTGACAGCTACCAGACACTCGCTGCCTCATCGGCCGGAGCGGATCTTGACGGGAAGACGCGCACGTTTTACTTGAATATGGCCTCGTACAAGTCTTCGGACGAATTCCTGGACAGCGTGCTCAGGAATCGTGCATGGGATCAGGTCGGATACGTGGAAGACCCGTCGTTCCACTGGTCCTGGTCGTCCGACGAAGACTACCTACGGTACCGGGACATGCGGGATGAGTCGGAGTCGCTTGGTCGGCGTCGTTCCATCCTCATTGCGTCCATCGTGGCCAACAGGCTCATCAATGGCCTCGTCGCCGCCCGGAAGGCGTCCGGCATGCGAGCCTCGCCCACGGCGCCCTCCCAGTTTTCAGCCGGTTTCGCGCCACCGGTTGGCGGACGGCCCGTCCTGTCCCTTGGCCTGCGATTCTGAAACCAGGACATCCATCAGGATGAGCGCCGACATCACCGTCTCGCCGGGGTATGAAGGCATGTGCTCCACGTACACCTCCTGTACACCGATTTTCACCCGGTAGCCCAGCGCTGTGGCGGCCGCTTTCAATGCCTGACACGTTACCTTAAGGTCCTGCCCACTCCGATGGGCCCGCCAGGCAAGCTCCTGGAATTTGTTTTCGATGGCGGGGTCGATGGGTGACGCTATTTGCAGAACCGGTGGTAATCTCCGCAGGTACCGGTTGGATCCGGCTTTGGCACGTGGGTCGTGCTGGGTGACGACCTTTACCTCGTATGACATGGCGATATGGTGCTGTTGCAGATACCTTCGTTGTCGTCCGCCCGCCCACCCAGCTAAAGGGCTGTGGACAAGTCGGACTCCAACTTTTGGTGAAGCATCCATGGTCGTTTGACTCGCGTCGTGTGAAGGCGGTATATTTGCCGTCCTTCGAGTCCTTAGCTCAGTTGGTTAGAGCGCTACGTTGACATCGTAGAGGTCGGTGGTTCGAATCCACTAGGACTCACAAAAACCCCTGCAGACACGGTTTGCGGGGGTTTTTTGTTCAGGAAACGTGACTCTCATGACAGACGACCCGCGCATCACCACCCTGAAACCCACCTGTTCCTGTGGAAACGACCGCGACAGTGTGTGGGTAAGCCCACGGGCCAAATATGCCGGATGGCAGTTCCTGGTACATGTGTTCATCGGCGTTTCCGGTGGACGACCCAGCAGTATCGAATGGGCGTGCCGCAGGTGTGGTGACATCATTGCCCGATCAAGCGACCCGGAGATGATTCTACACTATCGCCACGAGTGACCGAATCGTTCAATTCCCGTTATTGAATGAATTCGATTTCTTGTGCAATAACGGTTACCCGATCGTAGATTCCCTGTCATGTGCATGACGACGACATATTCCTGTTCGCGCATACAGTGGCTCGGCCTCTGTACGCCGCTTGAACGCCAGGGTCGGGGCTACTGAGCCCCTGATATACTGAGCCGATGAGCCAGTAAACGACCGTCCTCGCCCACCGCGCTCCTGATCCCCTCTGCGCGGCCCGATGTTGCCATTTCCCTGGACTCCACCGTCATGGAACTACCTCTATTGCCGCTCTTTGCCGTTTTGGCATCGGCCTTTCTGGCCGGAAAACTTGCAGAACGAATCGGATACCCATCCGTCCTGGGCGAATTGCTCGCTGGTATCGTTCTTGGTCCTCCACTGCTGGGAATCCTGACCGGAGATCCGGCCTTGCAGGTCATTGCCCAACTGGGCATCCTGCTCATGATGCTCTACGTGGGCATGGAGATAGACCCCGCTGAACTGAAGCAAGCCTCGAAGGGAGGCATACTGGCTGCATTGGGTGGGTTCATTACCCCTTTTGTGCTCTCATACTGGGTGGTCACCGAACTGGGCGGCACCGTCATGGAGGGCCTTTTCGTCGGCATGGCGGCAGGCGTCACGTCCCTGGCAACGAAGTCAAGGATCCTGCTGGACCTCAAGCTGCTGGATACCCGCATTGCGCACGTCATGATGGCGGGGGCGTTGCTGGCCGACGCACTCTCGTTGATCATCTTCGCGGGGCTCGTGGGCGCCGCCGACCCCGCCACCGACCAAGGTGCTGTGGGCATTGCGATCATTGCCGGAAAGATGATCCTGTTCTTCGGTGGTACATACGCCCTGGGAACGTACCTCTTTCCCCGTCTCGGGTTGTACATGCAGCGCATGGGGACCATCGGGGCCTTCCCGCTCATTCTGCTCATCATGATAGCGTTCGCCGAAGCCGCCCACCTGGCCGGCGCGCATGGTATCCTTGGAGCCTTTCTTGCCGGTATTTTCCTGCGCGAGAATGTCATTGGCCAAACGGTAAGCCGGGACGTCATGACGTGGGTGCGTCGCGGAGCCGTCGGGTTCCTGGCGCCGGTATTCTTTGTTACGGCGGGCTTCCAGGTGGACCTGGCTGTCATCGTGGATTCTCCTGTCCTGCTCGGCACCGTCATTCTTGTGGCGTCAATCGGCAAGATCGTCGGAACGGCACTGTTCTATCTCCCGACGGGGTACGGATGGCGCGAAGGACTGGTGCTCGGCGCCGGCATGAACGGTCGAGGCGCTGTTGAAATCATCATTGCACAGATTGGCCTGTCTCTGGGCATCATTTCCCAGGAAATGTTCTCCGTACTCGTGCTCATGGCCATTGTGACGACCGCTACCGTACCGGTCTTCCTCAAATGGGGAGTGGCATGGCTGCGCAACCGGGGCGAGTTGGTCACGGCGCGAGCCTCGCGAAGTGGAGTCATCATCGCGGGCGGCGGCCCCATCAACCGGATGGTCGGCAAGGTGCTGTCAGAATCGCAGACCGTAACCATCGTGGATACCCGTCCGGACCACTGCGAAGCGGCGCGCGCGGACGGCCTGCAGGCAGTCCAGGGCAGCGCACTGGACGATCTCATCATGCAAGAGGCCGGAGCCGCGCGCGCCGCATTCATGCTGGCCCAGACCGGCAATCCCGGCGTCGATGCCCTGGCTGCAAAGGTGGCACGGAATGTATTCGGAATTCCGGAAGTCAGCCTTTTGTATGATGAGTCCCGAGTCCGGGAAGAAGCTCACGTGGCTTCGCGCGATCATGTCGATGGTCGTACGGCCTTCGGCGGGTCGGTCGACATTGACGACTGGGACCGCGCGGCGGCCGCCGATCTCGTGCGTTTGGAGACTATCCCTGCACGAGAGCGATCTTCTGCCGGCACCCACCTTTTCGTTGCCGTCCGTCAGGATGGCGCCCTCGTTCCTGCATCGTCCGGAGTGGACATGAAGGACGACACCCCCTGTATCATCCTGGTTCAAACCCAACCATCATGACCTCTCAGCAAAACGATCTGTTCTCGACATTCCGGTCTTTCTTCAAAACGGAAGCGGCCGGCGGCGTCCTGTTGCTGTTTTTTGCCGTACTGGCACTCGTGTGGGCCAATTCGCCGTGGGCCGACTCCTATTTTGGCCTCTGGAAGACATATGTCACAGCCGGAATAGGCTCCCAGGAAATCTCCAAGCCGCTCCTGTTGTGGGTCAATGACGGGTTGATGGCCATCTTCTTCTTCCTCGTCGGTCTTGAAATCAAGCGCGAGATGCTGGTCGGTGAGCTGGCGGACCTGAAAAAGGCCGCGTTTCCGATGGCTGCGGCCCTCGGTGGCATGGTGGTCCCGGCGCTCCTGTACACAGTCGTCAACGGTGGCACCGAGTTCGCTTCCGGTTGGGGCGTCCCCATGGCCACTGACATCGCCTTCGCACTCGGTGTGCTGGCGCTCCTTGGCTCGCGCGTTCCGGTATCGCTCAAGATTTTCCTGACGGCACTGGCCATTGTCGATGACCTGGGCGCCGTACTCGTGATTGCCATCTTCTATACGTCGGAACTGGCAACCGGAGCCCTGCTTGTCGCAGCGCTCACGGTCATTGTGCTCATTGTACTGAACCGCGCCGGTGTGCAGCGCACAGCCGTCTATGTGTTCCTCGGGCTCATCCTTTGGGTAGCTGTCCTGAAGTCCGGCGTGCACGCGACGGTGGCAGGTGTGGTGCTGGCCATGACCATTCCGGCCCGTCGCCGCCTCGACGAGAAGTCATTCGAGCGCAAGCTGCACGATCTTGCACAACGGTTCAAGAGTGCCGAAGGCCACCCGGTCTACGACAATTGGGTATCCGGCGAGCAGCAGGATATCATCCACAGCGTGGAAGTATCGGCGAAGAAGGCTGAAACGCCTCTTGTGCGCATGGAGCACGCACTGCATGGATGGGTGGCATTTTTCATCATGCCCGTGTTCGCGCTGGCCAATGCCGGTGTCTCGTTCGACGGTATTGCCATCGGGGAAGCACTGCTGCATCCGGTATCGCTGGGAGTCATGGTGGGCCTGTTCGTCGGCAAGCAGATTGGCGTTCTGGGCTTCGCGTGGGCTGCCGTGAAGTCCGGGCTGGCTGACCTGCCGGAGGGCGTAACCTGGAAGTCGGTCTACGGTGTGGCGTGCCTTGCGGGTATCGGCTTCACCATGGCGCTCTTCATTGCCGGACTGGCATTCGACGACGCTGCAACACTTGACCGTGCCAAGATGGGTATCCTCGCGGGATCATTGTTGGCCGGTATCCTGGGTTGGATTCTCCTTCGCGGCGGCACGAAAACCACCGAAAGCTGACCCGCCGGACTGCGCCGCGTCACGCCAGTCCAACCCGGACGGATGTGGCGCAGTGCAGACCAAGCCGAACGAAGCACAACGCAGGCATGCGCCGCGTCACGCCGTCCGGTCAGGCGCCCCAGCGGCCGACGATTGATGCAACCTCATCCCTGAATCCCTCCTCGTACCGCGCGTGGAATTCCTCCCATGTGCAGTACGAGGAGGTGTCCTGGACACGGTCGGGAAACAGGACGCCGTTGACATGATCGAACTCGTGTTGGTAGGTACCGGCGGTAATACCGCGTTCCTCCTTGCTGAAGGGCGCCCCGTCGCGGGAGAGCCCTGTGACCCGGATATGCGGACAGCGGGGCACGCGCGCACGGAGACCCGGAATGGACAGACACCCTTCGAAATTCTCGTACCGATCGTCCGTCAGAAAGGTGATTTCGGGGTTGATGACAACGTCGAGAGGCACTTCGGGCTTGTAGGGGTACCGTGGGTTGTTGTGGACTTCCACAATGAATACTCGAAGTGCCACGCCAATCTGGGGGGCGGCTATGCCGGCGCCGTTGGCGTGCCTTTTTGTGTCGACGAGGTCATTGATGAGTCCCTGGATGACGGGCGACGCCACGTCACCGGGATCCACGGCGTCACAGACTTGTCGCAGGACGGGATTCCCGATGTGGGTTATGGGTCGGATCATGAGGTCAATACATCCGTGTGACACGCGTGGTAGCAATGGAATCAAGACGCGGAAAGCCGCTCCGCAGCGTGGAGGCCGTCAGGTTCGTGCGCATGGGCGATGGACCATAGCCGGAAAAGAGGGAATCCACGACCGACATGCCGTTGACCACGCGTCCGATGGGCGGAAACCCGACCACTTCACCGGAATCGAGCGAGTCGAGGCGTGCATTGTCCACGAGATTGATGTACATGGTCATGGAGCGTGACCGGGCGCCGGCACGGGCAAACGAGATGGTCCCGCGGGCATTCGTGGTGCGAACCGGTTCGTCCGCGATGGGCATGGTACGCCAGAGTGAGTCAAGGGCAGCATCGCCGGAGCCACCGAACTGGGCCACAAACCCTTCAATGACCCGGTAGAATCGCGCTCCTGCGTAGAAATTATTGCGGAACAGATAGAATGCCCGGTCCACGCCCAGCGGAGACCAGTCGCGATACATGCGCAGGTCGAAGGCCCCGGCACTCGTGACGACTTCAACGTCGAAGGAGTCGGGGGCCGGGTTGGCGAGCGCCACGAACGATGGGCTGTAGAGCGGATCGGACGATGCACAACCGGCCATGATGGCAGCGGTGGTCACCATGGCGATGAGGACATGACGAAATCGAAACATGACGGGTGGGATGCGTATGGTAAGAAGCCTAGATTTACCCGGTAATGTAGCTAAAACCAACTCCATACGACCATGCCCCGCGCGTATTGCCTGCTCGTTCTTTCCCTCCTCCTGCTACCGGCCTCCAGCCAGGCCCAAACATTTCCCACCGATGACCCGGTCATCCAGCACATGTGGGAAGTGGGAGTAACCGGCTCCCAGGTTGAAACGCTGGGACACGAATTGCTGGATGTAATTGGTCCGCGCTTGACGGGCACACAGGGTCTGGTCGATGCACAGGCTTGGATCCAGTCGAAATACGATGCATGGGGCATTGACGCCCGCCGCGAGGAATACGGAACGTGGCAGGGCTGGGAACAGGGTCTGCTGCATGTGGACATGCTGGAACCCCGCCGGGTAAGCCTCGAAGCCGAGTTGCTGGCGTGGAGTGCCGGCACGGACGGTCCGGTGTCCGGACAGGTCATCCTGCCACCGGCCGAGATCACGGCAGAAACGTACGATGCCTTTGTGAGGGAATCCCGTGGCAAGTTCCTGCTTGCATCGGCCCCGGAACCGATGTGCCGTGCTGCCCAGGAATTGGAGGCGAATGCCCGCCCGGAGACGGTCGAGGCGCTGAACGAGCGCCGGTCGGAGCTGCGACGTGAGTGGGCCCGGCGCATGGCCGCTCTGCGAGAGGCTGCTGACGGAAACACCGGCGACCTGGCCGGCATCCTGACGTCGCGCTGGTCCGGTGGTTGGGGTGTGAACAAGGTTTTTTCGGCATCGTCCGGAAATGTGGAGATTGACGTTTCTTGTGAGGATTATGGCTTACTGGTTCGACTGGCCGAGTCCGGAAACGTGCCCACCATACGCGTGAACGCGGAGGCGCGCGATCTGGGAACGGTCCCCCAGTTCAACGTGGTCGGACAAATCACGGGTACGGAACTGCCGAATGAATACGTGCTGTTGCACGCGCACCTGGACTCTTGGCATTCGGCTACCGGCGCGACCGACAATGGAACGGGAACGCTGACCATGCTGGAAGCCATGCGCATCCTGAAGGAAACCTATCCGAATCCTCGCCGCACGATCATCGTGGGGCATTGGGGCGCAGAAGAGCAGGGACTCATTGGCTCAGGCTCTTTCCGGGAGGACCATCCTGAAGTTGTTGCTGGCCTCCAGGCCGCCTTCAACCAGGACAACGGGACGTGGCGCTTCGAAAAAATTGATGGCCAGGCCTACGCCGATGCTGCCAACCACCTGCCGCGTTGGATGAATCCTGTCCCCACCGAGATTGCCTCCCGCGTGCTGCTGGAACTCCCCGGTCCGCAGGCCAACCAGGGCAGCGATCACACATCATTCGTGTGCGCCGGTGCTCCCTCATTCAGGTTGCAATCCCCGTACGATGAGTACCGCCAGTACACGTGGCACACGAACCGGGACACGTACGACAAAATCGTGTTCGATGACCTGAAGGAGAACGCCACGCTGGCCGCCATGTTGGCCTACATGGCATCTGAGGACCCGGTCCGGTTCGACCGTACAAAGGCCAACCTGCCTGGCACGGACTTCCGGGGAAATCCCCGCACGTGGGGGGAATGCCGCGCGCCGCGCAGGAGCACCGGTGGTTGATTCAAGTCGCAAGGTGAGTTCCTTTAATTTTCGTCCATTGGCGGTCGCTCAAAACGTATTTTGGGTGTTCTGTCCGCAGTTGTACGCGGGCCTGACACACCAATACGCATGATCATGATTACCCTGACCTTCCCCGACGGATCGACCCGGGAATTCGAGGCTGGCATCTCCGGTATGGATGTCGCCAAGAGCATTTCCGAGGGCCTGGCCCGCAACGCCATGGCCATTGAACTCGATGGCGACGTCCGCGACCTTTCGCGTCCCGTCACGTCCAGTGCATCGGTCCGCATCCTGACACTGAACGACAAGGAGGGTTGGTCCACGTACTGGCACTCCTCTGCCCACCTCATGGCAGAGGCCTTGGAAGCGCTGTACCCCGGCGTCAAGTTCGGCATCGGGCCGGCCATTGAGAACGGATTCTATTACGACGTGGACCTGGGCGACCGGACGGTGGGAGAAGCTGACCTGGCCCGGATCGAATCCAAAATGATGGAACTGGCCAAGCGGGACGTGTCCTACGAACGCCGGGACGTCGCCAAGGCCGATGCCCTCTCCTTTTTCGAGGAAAAGGGTGATGAGTACAAGCTTGAACTTCTTGAAGACCTGGACGATGGCACCATTACCTTCTATACCCAGGGTGATTTCACAGACCTGTGTCGCGGCCCGCATATTCCGTCGACGAAGCCCATCAAGTATGCCAAACTGCTCAATATTGCCGGAGCGTACTGGCGGGGCGACCAGGAGCGGAAGCAGCTCACCAGGCTGTATGGTATAACGTTTCCCAAGAAGTCCGAGCTGGATGACTACCTGGAGCGCCTCGAATTGGCCAAACAGCGGGATCACCGCAAGCTGGGCCGTGAGCTGGAGTTGTTCACCTTCTCGAACAAAGTGGGGCCTGGACTTCCCTTGTGGCTCCCGAAGGGTGCCCGCATGCGCAACACGCTGTCGGACTTCCTGAAGAACGAGCAAACCAAGCGCGGCTATGAACCTGTCGTCACACCGCATATTGCCCGTCTCGAGCTGTTCAAGACCAGCGGACACTATCCATACTACAAGGAAAGTCAGTTCCCTCCCATGATGGAGGATGTCGAAAACGACGAAGGGTACCTGCTGAAACCCATGAACTGCCCGCACCACACGCAGATTTATGCGGATCGCCCCCGATCCTATCGTGAATTGCCCATCCGCTATGCGGAGTTCGGCACCGTGTACCGCTACGAGCAGTCCGGCGAACTGGGTGGACTCACGCGCGTCCGCGGATTCACGCAGGACGATGCGCACATTTTCTGCACGCATGAGCAGGTGAAGGAGGAGTTCAAGAACGTCATTGACCTGACGCTTACGGTTCTGTCTGCCCTGTCGTTTACTGATTTCAAGGCCCAGATCTCGCTGCGCGACCCGGCCAATTCATCGAAGTACATCGGCGGCGATGAACAGTGGGACAACGCCGAGCAAGCCATCCGGGAAGCGGCCGCGGAGATGGGTCTCGATGCGACCGAAGAGGAAGGCGAAGCAGCTTTTTACGGTCCCAAGCTCGACTTCATGGTCAAGGATGCGCTCGGCCGCGAATGGCAGCTGGGCACAGTCCAGTTGGACTACAATCTGCCCGAGCGTTTCGATCTCACGTACGTCGGTGAGGACAACCAGAAGCACCGGCCCGTCATGATCCACCGTGCGCCGTTCGGGTCACTCGAACGGTTCATCGGTGTACTCATTGAGCATTGCGGTGGCAACTTCCCGGCATGGCTTGCCCCGACGCAGGTAATCGTGCTTCCGGTGGGCCAGGACTTCAATGACTACGCGGAAACGGTCGCGTCGACGTTGCGCAAGCAGGACTTCCGTGTCGAAACGGATGTCCGGAGCGAAAAAATCGGATACAAGATCCGAAACGCGGAAATGCAGAAGACTCCGTACATGCTCGTCGTCGGACAGCGCGAAATGGAAAACAGCGCCGTCTCCGTCCGACGACACGGCGAGGGAGATCTGGGGTCTGAATCGGTCGATGCATTTACCGTCCGCCTGCGTTCCGACATCGAACACGCGCTCCGGGGCGACGTGGTTGCGGAATAATTCGGACCAATGAAGTACCTTTCGCGTATATATCGGATATCCTGAAAACCAAACACGTAAACGGTCATCGCTAACAATTCTACGCGGGTAAACGACCGCATCCGGGCGCGAGAAGTCCGGGTGGTCGATCCCAAGGGCAATCATGGCATCTTTGCCGTCGAAGAAGCACTTCGAATGGCAGAGGAACAGCAGCTGGACTTGGTGGAAATCTCTCCCAATGCGGAGCCCCCTGTCTGCAAAATCATGGATTACGGTAAATACCGCTATGAAATGCAGAAAAAGGAGAAAGAGGCCAAGAAGAAGCAGCACACGGTCGAGCTGAAGGAAATCCGTTTTCGTCCGCACACGGACACGCACGATTTCGACTTCAAGACCAAGCATGCCAAGAAATTCCTTGACGATGGCAACAAGGTGCGTGCCTACGTGCAGTTCCGTGGTCGTGATATCATCTACAAGGATCACGGCATGGAGTTGTTGGCCCGGTTCATTCAGGAACTGGCCGATTACGCCAAAATTGACCAGGAACCCAAGATGGAAGGCCGTCGCATGACGACCATCCTGAGCCCTGCCAAGAAGTAGGTCAACCCTGCTTCATGGAATATCCGCACCTCAATGTGCACCTCTCAGTTGCGACAGCCTTGCTTTGTTCGTAGTTTTTGAGGCTCAACAGATTTTGCGCTCCCATGCCGAAAATGAAATCCAACAGCGGGGCTAAAAAGCGTTTCACGACGACGGCCTCCGGTCGCGTAAAGCGCAAAAAAGCCTTTGCAAGCCACATCCTGACCAAGAAGTCGCAGAAGCGTAAGCGGAATCTCCGCAAGAGCACGTTGGTCAACGAGGCTGACGAGTCCCGCGTCAAGCGTATGATCGGCGCCTGAGCCGGTCGAACGAAACCATAGTCAGAGAGAAAAATGCCTCGCGCAACTAACAGAGTCGCTTCCCGTCGCCGCCGGAAGAAGATCATGGCCATGGCGAAAGGTTACTGGGGACGTCGCAAGAACGTCTACACAGTCGCCAAGAACGCCGTTGAAAAGGCCCTCGTTTACCAGTACCGTGACCGGCGCGCACGCAAGCGCCAGTTCCGCCGTCTGTGGATCACGCGTATCAACGCGGGTGCACGGCTGAACGGTACATCCTACTCCCAGCTTACGGGTGCCCTTCGCAAGTCGGACATCATGCTGAACCGGAAAGTGCTGGCCGATCTGGCCATGCATGATCCAGCTACGTTTAGCAAGGTCGTCCAGGCGGCCTCGTAAAGAGTATCAGCATCTGCTGATCCGAGTCCCGCCCTTGCCCCGGCATAGGCGGGACTTTTTTTATGTCTGATCCATCCGTCAGAATGTATCGATGTCAGTTGACCTGAACCCCATCAAAGCGGAAATCGAAGGCACGGACCTGTCCTCGGCCGACGCCATTGACCAGTTCCGTATTCGCTTCCTGAGCCGGAAGCAGGGAATGATCACCGCTCTCATGAAGCGCATTCCGGAAGTGGCTCCCGAGGACCGACGGGCCTACGGCCAGGATGTCAACGCCCTGAAGCAACGGGTGGAAGCACGGCTCGAAGAGGCGCAAGAAGCGCTTGATGCAGGCTCAGCAGGTACCTCGGCATCCATAGACCTGTCCCTGCCCGGCCGCTCCATGGCCGACGGTAGTCTGCACCCGCTCACACAGGCCCTCGATCTCATTGTGCATGTATTTGCATCCTATGGATTCAGCGTCGCAGAAGGACCGGAAATCGAGGATGACTGGCACAACTTCTCGGCCCTGAACTTCCCGGCAGACCACCCGGCACGCGACATGCAGGACACTTTCTTCATCGAGGAAGGGAAAACGCTGCTGCGCACGCACACGTCGCCGGTCCAGATCCGGGTCATGGAAGAAACCGAGCCACCCATCCGGGTCATTGTCCCTGGGCGCGTGTACCGGAATGAAGCCATCTCCTACAAATCGTACTGTCTGTTCCACCAGGTGGAAGGCCTCTACATAGACAAGGGCGTCACCATGGCCGATCTCAAGCAGATCATCCATGCGTTTGCCCGTACGCTGTTCGGCCACGATGTCCGGATGCGATTCCGGCCCTCTTTTTTTCCATTCACTGAACCGAGTGCGGAAGTGGACATCTGGTGGGCGGACGAAGCCCTGCCGGGCGGTGGCCGCTGGATGGAAATCATGGGTTGTGGCATGGTGGATCCCAACGTGCTGGAGGCCGTGAATATCGATCCGGAAGAATACACGGGATATGCCTTCGGCATGGGTGTTGAACGCATAGCCATGTTGCGATACGGGATTGACGACATTCGCATCCTGTACGAAAACGACGTCCGTTTCCTTCAGCAATTCCAGTAGGCATCTGTCATGATCATCAGTTCCAATTGGCTGTCGGAATACGTCGAGCACGGTCTGTCCGTGGACGAGCTGGCCGATCGCCTGACCATGTGCGGCCTCGAAGTCGACGGTGTTGAACATCTGGGCTCCAGTCTTGCCGGTGTCGTCATCGGCCACGTACTGGAGACAGCATCGCACCCGGACGCTGACCGGCTGACGCTGTGCCAGGTATCGCTGGGCGACGACGCCCCAGTGCAAATTGTATGTGGCGCATCCAATGTAGCGGCCGGACAGCGCGTGCCGGTCGCCACCGTCGGCACGACACTCCTGCTGCCTTCCCGGGACAATCCGGAAGAGAAAGTCCCTGTTACCCTCAAGAAGGCTACGTTGCGTGGACAGGAGTCCTATGGCATGATTTGCGCCGAGGATGAACTCGGCGTATCGGACGACCACAGCGGCATCATGGTGCTTCCGGAAGATGCGCCCATCGGCGATGACTTCACGAAGTGGATGCGCGGCCGCGGCGTGACGCTTGTCGACGCCGCCATCGATGTAGCCATTACACCCAATCGTCCGGACGCCGTCTCTCACATTGGCATGGCACGAGACATCGCTGCCCTGACCGGCCAGTCCCTGCGTATTCCGCCTGTGGCTGTCCCTGCCACCGGAGGCAACGCCGCCGACCAGGTACAGGTATCCATCGAAGCGCCAGAGCTTTGCGCCCGGTATGTGGGCCTTGTGGTCCGTGGTGTCACCATTGCGGAATCTCCGGCTTGGCTGAAGCAGCGCCTGACAGCGATTGGCCTGCGCCCCCGGAACAACGTCGTCGATATCACCAACTTCGTGATGTACGAGTGCGGCCAGCCCTTGCACGCATTCGACCTCGACACCCTGCGTGATGAGCGGATTGTGGTACGCGCCACCGGAGCCGAGACAACGTTCACGACGCTCGATTCCAAGGAACGAACGCTGCCGGCCGGAACGCTCATGATCTGTGACGGAGGTGGCGAAGTCGCCATTGCCGGTGTCATGGGTGGTGAAAATTCCGAGGTGACCGACGGAACGACCAATGTGCTCATCGAAAGTGCGTGGTTCGATCCATCGTCCATCCGGCGTACTGCCAAGGCCCTACAGCTCCAGACCGATGCCAGTTATCGGTTCGAGCGCGGTGTGGACCCGACCGGCCAGGCATGGGCCGCCGCCCGTGCCGCCGAGCTCATGCGGGACCTGGCAGGTGGAACCATTGTGGATGGCCTGGTCGATGCAAACCCGGTACCTTACGCGCCCCGTACCGTCGCCTTCCGACCCGAGCGCGTTCAGACAATCATGGGCGTCTCCATTCCGGACGACCGCATTGAGGAACTACTGGTGGCCATCGGGTTCAGCGTGGCGGCCTCACCGGACGGTGCTGCGGACAACGCCTGGACGGTCACCATTCCTCCATACCGACCCGATGTCGAGAGGGAAATCGACGTCGTGGAAGAAGTGGCCCGTCTGTACGGGTTTGACAATATTCCCGAACCCGAGCAGTCGAACCTGCCCAACTTCACCCCGGACCCTGACCTGCATTGGGAGCTTCGGAACCGGATTCGTGGGGTACTGGCGGGCGCTGGATTCAGGGAAATCTACACCAACTCCATGCTGCCGCGTGAGACTGCCGACGCCTTCATGACGCCTGCGCTGCCTGCGGGTCGCCTCGGCGGCGGTGTCGTCGAGACGCTGAATCCCATCACCACTGAAATGGCAACGCTGAGGTCCTCCTTGTTGCCGGGAGCCCTGAAAGTCGTGGAACACAACCGCAACCATGGCCAGCGGGGTGTGCGTTTCTTCGAGTTCGGACGGGTACATGCCAAACTTCAGTCCGATCGTTCCATCGTGAACGGATACACGGAAGTGGAATCCCTCGTCATGGTCGCCTCGGGTGAGTGGTCACCTGCCGGCTGGGCAGAATCTGTTCGCGATGTCGATCATTTCGACCTCAAGGGAGCGGCCGAGCATCTATTCCGGATCCTGGACCTCGACAACGTCCGGACGGAATCGATCTCCGCAGACGGCCCCGTCGATCAGGCGGCGCGTTTTGTCAGGGATGATGTCGTGCTCGGCACCCTCGGCCGGATTCCGGGCGACCGGGACGCGTTCTTCGTGGAGCTGGACTGGACAGTGGTTGCCGGGCTGGTCAATGCATCGCCCCGGACCCGATATGCACCCGTATCACGCTTCCCGCTGGTTGAGCGGGATCTTGCACTGGTCATGGACGCCACCGTGCCTGTCGGAAACGTACAGAATGTCATCGTTGAAGCCGGTGGCGAGCTGCTCAAATCGGTGGATGTGTTTGATATGTACCAGGGTGAGCACCTGCCGGATGGCCAGAAGAGCGTTGCCTTCTCACTCGTATTCGGTGCCGATCGTACGCTGCGTGACAAAGACGTGGACGCCGCCGTGACCCGGATACTGGAGCGCGTTGCATCCGGCACGGGTGCGCATCTCCGGAAATAGCGTGTATATTCAGACATGCCGAACGAGCCGAACATGTTTGCCGATCCATCGCAGAACCGGGCCACCGGTGCTGCAGTAAAGGCGCCGAAACACCAGAAACAGACACGGGCCCTTGAAAGCCTGCGGGTCCGTATCGAGTTGGCAGTCAAGGAGTTGGCACGATTGCGCACCGAGAATGCGTCGCTGAAAAAGGAGATCGATTCCTTGCGGCACGAAATGACGATGGGAATTGACGGGACTCCGGTAGTGTTCACCGAGAGCCCGGCCCAACTGCGCGAGCAGATAGAAGCCTTCATCTCGGTGGTGGACCGGCACATCCAGGCTGCAGAAAACCAGTCCCCGACGGAGCAGTAGCATTCCATGGCGAAGCTGAAACCATTGAAGGTCCGATTCCTGGGAAAGGATTACACGCTCCGCGTGACGGACGACGATGAACTGGCCACACTCGAAATGGCAGAGTTCCTGGATGCCAAGCTGCGAGCCTTCAAGACGGCCCACCCCGAACAATCGGATCTGACCGCGGCCGTCATCACCGCACTCGCCGTTACAGAGGAATTGTTTGTCGAGCGGGCACGTAAACTCGACCCGGGTGACCACGTAAACTCGCAACTCGTGGACATGGAGCGCATGCTTTCCGACGCCCTTCTGTCACGCTGAGGGTATTTCCGGGAGCCCCTTGAAGCCTTTGGCCTGAAGGAGCCGTATTACGCGGTCATCAATTCCAAACCGCATGCGCACACCCCTTCTGCGGCTTTTCTCCGCCATTTTCCTGGTCTCCGGTATGCTGGCTGCCTCAGGCTGCAGCCCGGAAGACACCGTTTCGTTCCGATTGAGCGACCTGGAGCAGGCAAGCCGAACCCCGGGCTTCCATCGGGAAGCCTTCACGCTGAGCAGTGGCCGGACGGTTGCTGTGTTCACGTCCATGCCGGCTGTCGGCGAAACATCCATCCGCCCCTTGGTGGTTGCCCTTCACGGAGGCGGCCCCGCCACGCCGTACCGGGGCGAAGCACTGGTCCGGGCACTCGTATCTCCGGGACTTGAGAGCTTGGCACCCATCATTGTAGCACCGGACCTGCCATTCCAGGCCTGGGCGCACCCGGATGCCGCCGACCTTGTTGCATCGCTCATTGATGCAGCCCTGGAAGCCTGGCCCGTGGACCCGTCACGCATTGTCCTGACCGGGTATTCCGCCGGAGGCATAGGTACCTGGTATATGGCCGCGGAAAAGCTCAATCACGTGGCGGCTGGTATTCCCGTGGCGGCCGATCCTGTGGGTGGTGAAGCAGCTGCTGCCATCCGAATCCCCATGTTCCACATTCATGGTACCAACGACGCTCAGTTTCCGATTGAAGATGTCCGATCAGACGTGGGCGCACTCATTCGGGCGGGCGTTCCGGTAGAACTGCATGAAACAACAGGAGCCGGGCACGCCGACGTAGCGGCCTATCTCGACGACATGAAGACAGCCGCTTCGTGGCTCTTGGCGTGTAGTGATTGTTCCTGAAGCCGTGCGGGAGATTTGCTGAATCGGCCGCGAATACGAGCGGGCACCGGCGATTCCCCTTGCACACGGTGCGTGCGTGCACGTACTTACATGGACGGCACGACCCTGCTTTGGACGCATAGTAAGAACCTTATAGTTACGTCCTGGGAGCCACCCTCCGGTGTTCGACGTCAGGCCCCAAACCGCGCAAGCGGCTCCCACTCCGGTGGACCGGGGAAGACGGAAGACGTCGGGCGGCACCCACACTTTGGTTGAGAGAGGTTCTTCTCATCCTTCGGAGCGGGGTTCGTGCCGTTTTTTGTTTTCCGGCTTTTTTGTGAAAACAATGCGCTGGTCACACCCGACAGGGATCATGGAGTGTACGTTGCCATTGAGTGTCTAAGTGATTCACTGACCCACCCACGTCCCTGAAGAGAATTCGATGTTAGGTATCATTGGCAAACTGCTGATCCTGATTGCAATCGTTTCGGGCGGCCTTTCCGGCGTTCTTTTCCTGCGTTCGTCCCGATCCGAAGAAGGGACCCGCGAGTGGAAGCGAATTGCACGTGCGTCTTGGTGGGTCATGTCGGCCTCGCTCATCGGCGCGTTCGGCCTGCTCATGTACCTGAGCATTACCCACCAATTCCAGTACGCCTACATCTATTCCAATACGGCAATGGATCTGGAATTGAAGTTCCTGATTTCGGCTTCGTGGGCCGGTCAGGAGGGGTCATTCCTGCTGTGGCTGGTCATGAATGCTCTGACAGGCATTGCAGTCATTGCCCTGGCGCGCGAATACGAGGCGCCGGTCATGACCGTCATTTCATTGTGCCAGGTCTTTCTGATATCCATGGTGGTGGGGCTCCAGATTGGCCCCCTCCCCATCGGCTCCTCGCCGTTCGCTACACTGGCAGAAAAATTTCCGACCGCTCCCATGATCCAGGCGGGTATCATCCCGACAGATGGTCAGGGGCTGAACGATCTGCTCAGGAATTATTGGATGGTCATTCATCCACCCGTCCTGTTTGCCGGGTTTGCCTCGATGATTGTCCCGTTCGCATTCGCGGTGACTGCACTTTGGAAAAGGAAGTATGTCGAGTGGGTACGTCCTGCCCTTCCATGGACACTTTTCGCCGTACTTGCACTCGGAGTGGGCATCATGCTGGGCGGATACTGGGCCTACATTACGCTGTCATTCGGAGGATACTGGGCGTGGGACCCGGTTGAGAACTCCTCTCTCGTACCCTGGATCGTAGGCGTGGCCGCGCTCCACACGATGATTGTCCAGAAACGGTCCGGACACAGCCAGAAGGCGTCGCTTTTCCTGGCCATCGCCGCATACATGCTGGTCGTGTATTCCACGTTCCTTACACGATCTGGTATCCTGGGCGAAATCTCGGTCCACTCTTTCGTAGACCTGGGCCTGTACAACCAGCTGTTGCTCTGGATCGTGTCGATGGGCGTCGTCGGATTCGGCCTTTTCATATTGCGCTACAAGGAATTACCGGTTCCTGAAAAGGAGCCTGAGTTCCTTTCCCGGGAGTTCATGATCTTCGCTGGTGCCATGTTGTTGTGCGCCGTGGCAGCGGTCGTCCTCGTCGGAACCAGCGCGCCCATCCTTGGACGGATTTTCCGCGACAGCCCATCGGCTGTTCCTCTTGAGTTCTACAACAAGTGGACGCTCCCGCTATCCATCGCATTCATGTTCCTGGCCGGGCTCGGACAGTTGTTCTGGTGGAACAAGATGAATGTGGAGACCATCAACCGCGTCCTCTTGTGGCCCACGGTTCTGTCCGTCATCAGCACCGTGCTGGTGCTCTTGTTCACGCCGTTCCGACACATTCTGGCGCTGAAAATGGCGACATCGGATATCGGAATCCAGGCGGGCCTCCTTGGCCCCATCGGTAGTTGGTGGGATGCCAACAGCTTCGGAATGGGCATGCTGCTCATCACGTTCGTCTCGTTCTTCGCACTCTATGGCAACGGAGCCGTCCTGTGGCGCATTGCGCGTGGCAACCTGCGCCTTGCTGGCGGAGCGGCTTCGCACGTCGGGTTGGCCATCATGGTGCTCGGCATCATCGCCTCGTCCGGATTCAGTAATCCGGTGTACCGGGGCGGCGTCAAAATGGGCGACAACCGAGACAACTTCATTCTCACGAAGGGGCAGACATTGCCCGTTGGCGGGTATGTGTTCACATACAACGGCATGCAAATCAACGACGATGAGCACCCGGAGTACCACCTCAGCATTACGGATCCGGCGGGCCGCAGTTATGACATGAACCCGGTCGTTTACCGGTCGAACAAGGGGCAATGGATCCAGAATCCGGACGTAAAGAAGTTCGTCGAGAAGGACATATTCCTGGCTGTGTCACCGAACGTGATGTTCGAAAGCAGCGAGACAACAGGTGGCCAGATCAGCCTCGCGCGCGGAGACTCAACGTTCATCGGCAATGACACCTATCTGGTCACATTCCAGGAATTCGATCTGAACGTCGAACGCGAGATGCTTGGCGACTCCACGGAAGTGGCCGTCGGCGCCGTGATCCGGGTGCGCGATCAGGCAACGGGTCTTGAGCGCGTCATCCGCCCTGTATACATGATCCAGCAGGACCGGTCCGTCGAGTACATCCAGACAACGATTTCGGACTGGGGACTGACCTTTGCGTTCACGGGAATGAACGTGGACAACGGCCAGATCACCCTCGCCGTCGAAGGTGTGCGTGTGACTCCTGAAGATTGGCTGGTTGTACAAGCGTACGAGAAGCCGTTGATTTCCCTGGTATGGATCGGATTCATCATCCTGTCCATCGGAATCATTATTTCGGTGTTCCGCCGATCCCAGGATATTCGCCTGTCCATGAGGCGTCAGGACGCTCAAGTCTGAGCGAGATCTGTCGATACATGGGGCATGCATATCCTACTTGCCGAAGACAACCCCATCAACCAGCAGGTCGTGCGACGCATGATCCAGCGCATGGACCACACGGTACGTGTCGTGGAGTGCGGAGAAGCGGCTATCGAGGCTGTTGAAACGACGCAGTTCGACGCCGTTCTCATGGACATGATGATGCCGAACATGAGCGGTATCGATGCCACGCGTGAAATCCGGGAGCGCGGTCACGACGTACACATCATCGCCCTGACGGCGAATGCCGGCTCAAGGGACAGGCAGGAATGCCTGCTTGCGGGTATGAATGACTTCCTGTCGAAGCCCTTCTCCATGGAGGAACTGCGAGGCATTCTGAGTCATGTGCCAACCGGTCCCCTGCGCGCTGAGCCCGCGGCGCCGGACGTAGCCGTTCTGCATGAGGGAACGCTCCACACCTTCCTGGCCTGCATTGGTCCCGACCCCGCCTTTCTGCTGGAACTGTTCCGCGATTACCTGGCCGATGCCAACCGTGCCCGTAGCGCGGTTCACGCAGCGCTTGACGAGGGCAATGCCGATACCATCCGACGCAGTATGCACACACTGAAAGCCAACAGTGCCATTTTTGGGGCTACGGCGCTGGAGGATGTCTGTCATGCCATGGAAGACGATGCCAAACGAAATGACTTGGACGCCGTCCGGTCACGGATTTCCGTGTATGAAGAGGCTCTCAGCGAAGTCATTGTCGATGTGGAAGCGTTGGTCCGCTTCCAGGAATCAGTACTTGACGAAGCCTGAGAGGCCTGGCCCTACCGAATAATCAGGAGCGGCGCGGAAACGCTGTGTGACGTGCCGTGGGCGACTCGCACCAGATAGGCCCCCGGAGCCAGTCCTGTGGTTGTGACGGCCCAATCGAATTGGTCTTGTGACGTTGAAAGGGTCTCCCGTCGTTCAACCACACGCCCGAGCGCATCCACTATCTCCAGACGGACCGTCGTGCCGGTAGGCGCCTGGACCTGAATGGTGAACCGTCCCGTGGTTGGGTTGGGATAAGGTGCGAGGTGAATCGATTCGTCTGGTGGACGACTGAACGGCTCCACGTTGACTGGTTCAGCCAGGAACGTCCCCAATGTCGTGCTTCGCCGGATGGTTGCGGCATCGCGCGTCACCACGGCCCACTGGAATTCTCCACCAGGCAGAATCTCGAACAGGACCTCTGCCGAGAGGCGCGACGTCCACCCCATCGGCATCGTCAATCCGTCCGGTCGTTGAATCACGGGCATGTACACCAGCGCACTGCCGTCGGGTTCTGCATCCGGATCGACACCCGCCGACCAGTCAAGGCGAAGGTGACCGCCGGATATTACGCCCGACAAGGGCTCGGCCGCCACCGGCGGTGCATTCGGACCTTCACCCCTGCGGATGGTGAGGTTCTGGTTTGCCTCGAGCCCCGTCCACTTCTCCGTGGTTCCGTCCGGCCAGCGGACGACTACGGAATCGACGGTCGCCGCCGTGCCGAGTCCAAAGTGGGTGCGAAGACCGAAGTTCTGGCTTACAAACCCGTCCCCTGCTGTGATGACACGGGTCTGCATGGTGCCGCCGGCAAATACACGCACCTGCGCTCCTATCGCGTCGCGGTTCGGAGCATCCTGGTTCAATCGGATACCGAGCCACGTCCGGACGCCGCCGTCATTCATAAGGACGCGGTTGAACGGTGCATTTGCTGCGCCGGTGAATACATCGATCCAGCCGTCCTCATTGAAGTCTGCGACCGTGACCGAGAAATGCGATTGGGCGATGAACGTGCCCGGCAACGCCCCTTCCACCAGAAATCCACTGGTTTCGTAGATGTCTGAAAACGTACCGTCGCCATTGTTGTGCAGGAGTTGTGCCGGCCCACCCGTCAGGGCGTTCGCTACATAGATATCCACATAGCCATCGTTGTCGAAATCCGCTGCAGCAGCGCCGAAACTCTGGGCCGCTGCAACGCCTTCCACACCCGCTGCCGCCGACACATCCTCGAACGTGCCATTACCGAGGTTTCGGTACAACCTGTTCGTCCCGTCCCGTCCCGAAAACCCGGGCACGACCATGTTGGCTACGAAGAGGTCCAACCAACCGTCGTTGTCGTAGTCGAGCCAGACCACTCCCCATGCCGCGCGGTTATCATCGATTCCCAGCGTACCTGCCATTTCGTCAAACAAGCCATCGCCACGATTCACATAGAACAGGTTGACTGATTTTTCCGAGGTCAATTGGTCGCACGCGCCGATATACACATCGATGTCCCCGTCGCCGTCGAAATCGGCAGCAGCGACACCGTATGACTTTTCAATGCGACCGAGCAGTGTACCGTTCTGGATGGATGGCGTAAAGTAGCCTTCCCCGTCACCGAAGTAGACCGCGCTACCGCCCCGGTCATCCCCGATGAACATATCCAACGTCCCGTCCCCGTTGAAGTCGGCAAAGGCTGTTCCCTGCGCGAGGCCAGGGAAGTCCACACCCCGGGCGTGTGCGACGTTTTCGAGGCGCAACCCCCAGTGGTTGGCAAAGAAGCGACTCGATGCCCCTCGCAGAACGCTCTCAAACGCCTCGGGAAAGCCGTCATCGTCCACGTCTGCCCACGATGCCCCGAACACAAACTCAGACGTGTAGCCGGCCGCCAGGGCGCTCAGAGAGCCGGTATACCCGTCCGGTCCACCCAAGTACACCTGCCCGGGCTGATACAGGTCCATGTATCCATCTGCATTGAGGTCAACGGACGATGCAGCCCAGGCTGCGACGCCGCGATCAATCTGGACGTCCAGCAGGTCGGACCGGTCGGTGAAGGTCTGGGCTCTCGCTTCGCCATGCAGTGACAGGGTGAGCAGCGTCGCGAGCAATGTCGAAGGCAACCTTATGGTCGATGGACCGCGCGACGATGGGTACATGATGCCGAACATGGGTCGATGGGTGGTTTTCCCGGTCTACGCCACCTACCCACTGATGTGCCCACAGTATGTAGACCAGGAAGCAGAAATGCCCCAAAGCAGAAGGGGGGCGGGCCTTTCGGCCCGCCCCCCTGTCTGTTCATCCAGGACAGTAATCCCATGTGCTGCTTACTTGAGCAGCACCATTTTCTTGGAGACCGATCCGGCCGGCGTGGTCAGGCGGTACAGGTACATGCCACTCGGCAGCGAGGCTGCGTTGAACTGTACCTGGTGCGAACCCGCTGCGAGCGGACCGCTTACCAGCGTGGCCACGCGACGACCGAGCACATCATAGACCGCCAGGTTCACATCCTGCGTGGCAGGCAGTGAGAAGGCAATCGACGTTACCGGGTTGAACGGGTTCGGGTAGTTCTGCTCCAGGGCGTATGCCGTCGGCAGTTCGGCCACGTCATCTTCCGTATCCACGGAGGAGGAGTAGCTGAGCGCGTCGAAGCGGATCATTTCCGCGCCGGAGGTCAGGACGTAGACACCACCGTCGGAGATGGCCAGGTCAGAAATCTCACCAACCTGCAGGGCAAAGTCCGCAAGCGGAGTAGCCTGCCAGTTTGTCGAGACCCATACACCCTGTCCCCAGGTGCCGGTGTACAGCACGCCGTTCTCATCAAAGGAGATGTGACGCACTTCCGGCGGAACCGTAGGCTCGGGGAATGACGAGTTGAGGCCATTCCAGTTATCGCCTTCGTCAGCCGAGTAGTAGACGCCCAGCGCCGTACCCACGAACAGGTTACCGGAGATCGGATCGAACTCGATATCGAAGATGTGACCGTTGCCCAGGCCGTTGCCTTCAGGCTTCGTCCACGTCTCGCCGAAGTTGGACGTCACGTACATCGAGTCACCGAAGGTACCGGCATACAGCTTGCCAGGAATCGTCGGATCAGCTTCCAGTGACCACGGCGTGTCAGCCGAGCCCATCGGGAGCTGCTTGGCGCGCTGCCACGTGCTGCCACCATCGAAGCTGCGGTACATATCGCCGTTGTTGGCCGAGATGTAGAGCGTTCCGAGAATGTCTTCGGAGATAGCATACACCTGAGCAACCGGATCATCGATGCCGTCCGGAGCGCCACCTGGGCCACCCGTCAGGTCGAGGAATGGGTCGACCCACGTCTTGCCATCGTCATCCGAGTAGTAAAGGCCGCCAAAGCCCCATGAGGACAACCAGATACGGCCGGACTGGTCACGGAACAGATCGGTTACGACCAGCGGAGAGAAGAGCCCGTCCTTCGCAGGAAGGCCTTCACCACAGGAGAACCACAGGTTACCAAGACCACCGTCCCAGCCAGCTTCCTTGTTCTGGTCCGGCACACGGCACATGACCGGGCCGATGTTCAGCGTACCCGGATCGAGCGCGCCGCCATAGAGTCCCACGATATACCGCGGGCCAGCTTCCGTCGGCGCGAACACCGATGCCTGGATCTCGGCCTTGGCCGGGAATCCGAAGACGCGGGCAAGACCGACACTCGTGCTGTCGAAGTTGTTCGCAAGAACATCGTCATCGTTCAGGATGGTCGCCCAGTTCGGGATGGCGTCCGTCGTGATGAGTGTGTTGATTACCACATCGTACGTCATGCTCTTGGACTCACCCACTGCAAACGTTGCGTCGTCTTCAAGACGCCACAGCATATTGCGGTTGCCAATGACATCAACGGTACCGTCGGTGACCACAATGCTCTGCTCGACGAGCGAGAAGCGGTGATCGGTGACGTCAGTCACGAACAGTTCGTCGGCCGTGAGGTCTACTGAGACGCCAGCCGAGTTGGTGACGGTCACCGTGAAGGTGATGACATCGCCAGGATGGGCATCGCCAAAGGTGTTGACCGTCTTGACGACAGCAAAGTCCGTCGTGCCTTCGTAGTCGTGCGCTGTGAGTTCGGTCGCCGCGATGGTTACGTCTTCAAAGCCAGGGATGGTGACCGTTCCGGCCGGCAATACGCCATCCAGGGACTCGCCAAGACCATCACCCGGATCACAACCGGGTACATCGGCGCAGTCCAGGAAGAACCAGTCATCGCTCGTGTCATCGTCGCCATCGACGTTGATGGTAAAGTCGGTAGACGGGCGGACGACGAAGTAGTCATCGTCGGTCGGATCACCGGTGGCCGCAAATGAATAGCCTCCGTAGAGTGACACGCTTTGCAGCAGTGCGGGCGCATCTCCATCGGGCGTGAAGACCGTGAACACGTCACGGGCATCGCCAGCAGCACCGAATACCAGGTTTGAACCGTAGGCGTGAACGTTCTTCTTGTTACGGAAGTTGATGTTCGCAAACGTCTGGTCGGCACCCGAATTCAGCTGGAAGGTGCTTCCACCGAATACGGTCGGACCGTCAATCAGGTTGATTTCGTTCTCCGTGTCCTGAGGAGCCAACACGCTGAACGCACCATTCGTGATGAGTACGTCTTCAATGTCTTCTTCGACATTGATGAAGTTCACCACAGATACGTCTCCGGCCGACATGGCGAACGGAACAAGCGTATCGTACTCGAACACGATCGTACCGGTCGCTTCAGGATCAATACCCGGTAACGGCGCCATGCTGCCCATGAAGTAGGCCTGGTCGGTTACCTGCTCATCACCCCGGAGGATGACCTTGTCAAAGCCGTCATCGCCATTGAATTCAATGCCGCAGGCGCCCGATGCAGGGCTGATTCCACCCGTACATTCGGATCCGAATCCGAACGGAATCGGGTTGCCATTCGAGAAGTCGATGGTCAAGAGGTCGTCGCCCGTTGTGCCATTGAGAATGATCTCATCGACACCGTCCATGGTGCCCGGGCCAATCGGGTCATATGACGTTCCGGCGTACAGGAGGCGCGCGCCCTCGCGCACGTTGAGCAGACCATTGTTGTCCAAGGACACCTTGTAGGAGGTCGTGGCGCCGCCAGGAAACACCGTAAGGTCGAACTCATCGTCTCCGAGCGTGATGGTTCCGTTCAGATGCACGATCGTGGCATCGTCTGCAGAACTGTTCTCCGCGTCGGTCTGGTCGGTGTAGTACGCGTCCGAGTCGGGACCGAGGATCGATTGAGGATTCGGGTTGAGCGATTTGAAGAACGGAGCCAGATTGAGCTCCGATATCGTCGCCTTGCGACCTGCATTGTGCACGTATGAACGCGTCGTGGCGAATGCCGTGTTCAGTTCCTCGACGCGCGATCCACCGTTGTCGATGAATACACCAATGTCGAGACGGTCGCCGGAGGGCGTGTGACCTGCATAGCTGTTTGCATTTACGCGGGCGCCACTGTTCGGAAGCGCGTTCTCGGCATCCTTGGGAATACGGATACCAATGGATGGCTCGCGACCGTCGACGAATTCGTCGAAGTTGTCGAAGTTGATGCCGCGCGCCAGGTCGAACATGACGTTGTCATGGATCCAGGCGCCGCACGCGAACTTGTTGATGGCGTCACATTTCGTGACATCGCCCTGCAGGCCTTCGATGTGGGCCGCCACACCTGCGGTCACATCCACTCCACCTACGTTCACGCCACCAAGGTCATAAACGTAGTTGCCCTCGAATTCAGCACCGGTAAGGTATTTCGTGCCACTCGTTGCTTGGGCATCTGCGTACAGTCCGTAGGAATGATTAAAATCATTGCCGGTGATCATCTGGCCGATGTTGTGCATCCAGTTGTGACGCACCGTCCAGCGGTCGTAGTCGCCTTCAACTACGATGGCGGCCCATGTGTCTACAACACCTACATCGTCCGCATCACCGAGGAACTCGATGCCCTCGATGGTCACGTTGTTGGCCTGAATGGAGAACGCGTATTCGAACGTATCCATGTCAATGCATGCTTCGGCAGCATCACACGCATCCACGCCGGGGGAAGCCGGAGCAGGTGCACGTCCACCGGCACCCACAGCTACATCGGAGCCGAACGAACTGCGGATGGTGAGGAAATTCTGGGTGATGTCCAGCTCTCCTTCGGCGTACGTGAGACCTGCGGTAAGGATGATGGTATCACCCTGCTGCGCAGCCGTCAATGCAGCACCGATCGTGGCGCAAGGGGTAGCCAGCGTACACGCGGGATTGTCAGGACCAACGCCATCGACAATGCGGTCTGTGGCGAAGGACGATCCCGCTGAGAAGATCAGCAGCGAGAATATCAGAAATGGTAAACGGTGTGTCATTGTACTCTTCATTGAGATGCACCTGAGTGGATGGTGCCCCGAGCAGCCGAGGCTGCGGTTTGTCACAAGTAGAGTACGAGTGGTTTTCCCGCGTTTGCGTTCGGCCAGAAATATTTAATTTCTCCGCAAACAATTGTGCTGCATTTGGTTGCCAGTACTTGCGCTGAAAAAGTGGATACATAAAAAAGGGGCGGCGGGCCATTGGCCCGCCGCCCCTTCTCCACTTTCGTGGATTCAATTGCCTACTTGAGCAGCACCATCTTCTTGGACACGGCGCCAGCAGGCGTCGTGAGCCGGTAGAGGTACATACCGCTCGGTAGCGATGCTGCGTTGAACTGTACCTGGTGCTGACCAGCAGCAAGAGGTCCATTCACGAGCGTTGCAACGCGGCGTCCGAGGACGTCATAGACGGCCAGGTTCACATTCTGCGTAGCAGGCAGTGAGAAGGCAATCGATGTCACCGGGTTGAACGGGTTCGGATAGTTCTGCTCCAATGCGTAGACCGATGGCAGTTCAGCCGTTTCATCTTCCGTATCCACGGACGAAGAGAAGCTGAGTGCGTCGAAGCGGATCATTTCTGCTCCGGACGTCAGCACGAACACACCGCCATCGGCGATGACGAGGTCCGAGATCTCTCCGACCTGCAGAGCGAAGTCGGCGAGAGCCGTTGCCTGCCAGTTCGTCGAAGCCCAGACTCCCTGACCCCAGGTACCGACATACAGCACACCATTCTCATCGAATGAAATGTGACGTACTTCCGGCGGAACCGTAGGCTCGGGGAACGCGGCGTTCAGACCGTTCCAGTTATCACCTTCGTCTGCCGAGTAGTACACGCCCTGGGCGGTACCGACAAACAGGTTACCTGAAAGCGGGTCGAACTCGATGTCAAAGATGTGGCCGTTGCCAAGACCGATTCCGTCCGGCTTCGTCCACGTTTCGCCGAAGTTCGACGTCACATAGAGTGAATCTCCAAACGTACCTGCGTAGAGCTTGCCTGGTACCGTCGGATCGGCTTCCAGCGCCCACGGCGTGTCTGCGGATCCCAAAGGCAGCTGCTTTGCGCGCTGCCACGTTCCGCCACCGTCGAAGCTGCGGTACATGTCGCCGTTGTTGGCGGAAATGTAGAGCGTTCCGAGAATGTCTTCCGAGATGGCGTAGACCTGGGCAACCGGATCGTCGATGCCGTCAGGAGCGCCGCCTGGGCCGCCCGTCAGGTCGAGGAACGGATCCGTCCACGTCTTGCCATCATCATCCGAGTAGTACAGGCCTCCGAAGCCCCATGACGTCAGCCAGATACGGCCGGACTGGTCACGGAACAGGTCGGTTACGACCAGCGGGGAGAAGAGTCCATCCTTGGCAGGAAGACCTTCACCGCAGGAGTACCACAGGTTGCCGAGACCACCGTCCCAGCCGACTGCCTTGTTCTGATCGGGCACGCGGCACATCACAGGGCCGATGTTCAGCGTTGCCGGGTCAAGCGCACCACCGTAGAGACCGATGATGTAGCGAGGACCAGCCTGCGTCGGTGCAAACACCGAAGCCTGGATCTCAGCCTTGGCCGGGAAGCCGAATACTTCGGTCACGTCGACCGAGGTCATGCTGTGGTTATCAGGCAAGACAACGGGAGCCACAATCGCGCCTTCAGGATTGAGAACAGAGGCCCAGTTCTCAATGTCGTCTGTAGTAAGAAGGGTATTGACGATGACTGAATAGGTCATTGTTGCCGTTTCACCAACGGCAAAGGTAGCATCCTGGTCCAGGCGCCACAGCGTGGCGCGGTTGTCCGTGATATCGACCGTACCCTCGTCAACGATCAGGCTCTGCTCGTCGAGTGAGTAGCGGTGATCAATCACGTCTGAAACCCAAATTGGCACTGCCGTCAGGTCCAGCGGCCCCGCGCCAATATTCTCGACCACGATCGTGAATTCAATGGCATCGCCGGGGTGGGCATCGCCGAATGTGTCGACAGTCTTCGTGATGGACACATCTTCGGCCAGAGTCTCGGCCGTGAACTCAAAGTCGTCAATTGAGACGGTTTCAAACCCGGGAATAGCTGGCAGCGGCGTGTATGGTGGAGCGCCGATGTCTGCATCCGGAATGGCGGCAGCCGCATCGCTCGGGTTACACGCGGCCACGTCAGCACAATCAAGGAAAAACCAGTCGCCTGCATCCTCATCACCACCCAAAACGGTAATGGGGAAATCAGCGGACGGACGTACTGTGAAGTAGTCATCTCCGGTATCCACAGCAGAACCATCTCCACCGTAAAGAACAACCGACTGCAACAGGGCAGCGGCGTCACCATCAGGCGTGAAGAGCGTGAAAACGTCGTCTCCGTCGACGCCAGCTACCGTGGCATCACCACCGTAAACGACCACGTTCTTCTTGTTGCGGAAGTTGACCTTTTCGAAGGTCGGCACGGCGCCGGAATTGATCTGGAACGTGTTTGAACCAAACACCGTCGGGCCGTCGATGAAGTTGATCTCATGATCCACATCGTCCTGCGCGATGACCGCAAACGTACCGTTCACGATGACCACGTCATCGATGGGTTCGATGTTCAGGAAGTTGATGAGGCGGGAGTCGCCGTCAAGCGTAGCCGCAACGATGTCGAGAGGCTCAAATACAATGGTGCCTGAGCCTTCGTCCGATGCATTGGCGTTGCCACCATTGCCCATGTAGATGGCTTCGTCCGTGGCCTGCTCGGCACCGCGGAGGATCACCTTGTCGAATCCGCCAGCACCGTCGAACTCGATACCGCAATTATCATCCGACGTTGGATGCTCCAGCAGCTCACATGCCGTACCTACACCACCGGTACCGGAAGGAATCGGATTGCCGTTCACAAAGTCGACCGTCAGCAGGTCATCGCCTTCCGTTCCTTCAAGGAACGTCACAGCCACACCAGCTGTCAGCGGGGCGGCCACATAGGCAGCGCCATCATACAGGAGGCGGGCGCCTTCACGAACGTTCAGATCGCCTTCGTTGTCGATGGAGACCTTCATACTGGTCGTTTCACCGCCCGGAAATACCGTCAATTCATGGGCGGGTCCCGCCGTAAGATTGACAATGGTGGCCGTTTCGTCTGAATTGTCGTTTGCCAGCGTGCTGGACGAGAAGTACACATCGGAATCCGGACCCAGGAATTCCTGCGGATTCGGATTCAAGGACTTCCAGAACGGCGCCAGTGCCAATTCATCGATGGTGGCCTTGCGACCCTCATTGGCGACATACGCCAGCGTATTGGTGAAACTGGCGTTGGCCTCCTCAATGCTCGAGCCGCCGATTCCGGCAAACACGCCTGTATCGAGTTCGTCAAGCGTCACGCTGTGATCAGCATACGTGTTGTCGTTGACGCGTGCACCGTTGTTCAGGTTGGTGTTCTGACCGTCCTGCACAACCGCGATACCAACGGCCGGCTCGCGGCCGTCGACGTAGTAGTCAAAGTTGTCGAGCCCGATACCTCGTGCCAGGTCGAAGACCTCATTATCGTGGATCCAGGCACCGCAAAGGAATTTGTTGATGGCATCGCATTTCGTGACATCTCCCTCGAGCCCTTCGAGATAAATGCCGAAACCTGCTGTTTCATTCACACCACCTACGTTCACGCCACCCAGGTTGTAGAAGAAACTGTCCTTGATTTCCCCACCGGTCATGGTCGCGCTGCCCGACGTGGGGTTGGCATCGCCATAGACACCAAAGGAACGATTGTAATCAGACGCTGCAATCTTCTGGGCGATGTTGTGGACAATCACATTCTTGATGGTCCAGCGGTCGTATCCACCCAGGATCACGATGCCTGCGTAGGCATCCTCGGCGCCGAGATCGTCCCGGTCGCCGACAATCTGCAGGCCGTCGATTGTGACATTGTTTGCCTGGATCTCAAACGCATAGTCGAATCCGTCGATATCGATACAGGCTTCACTCGCGTCACAAACCGTCGTGGCAGGAGTCGCTACGGGGTCGAGCGTACGGTTCACGCCATCGTTCACGGGAGCATCTGCGCCCCAGTCCGAACGGATGGTGATGAAATTCTTGTCGATGACCAACTCACCTTCACCGGTCAAGGCACCGCCCGATACGACGATGATAATGGTATCACCTTGTTGTGCGGCGTCCAAGGCGCCACCGACACCACCAAGTGTCAAACAAGGTGCAGTGATGGCACAGATGCCATCATCAACGCCTAGTGTGGCGTCTACGTAGCGGTCTGTAGCTGACGCTGAGCCGACCGTAATAATGGCCAACAGGAGAGTCAGGGCTGTAACTCTATAATTCATAATGGTATCTCGCTGCCTTGCGTGACGTTGGGCGACGGCAAGGGTGATGTCGATTTCGGGTTTGTCCGTTTTCTAAGAGGGAATGCACATCGAGTACACACCCACATAATGCAGGAACGAAGATTTTTATTCCATTTGCGCGAACAACGGAAAAATATTTTCGCCCACCGCAATTAACGAAGTTCTACGCACATTCGCACGTACTTCGCGCATTACATATGCACCAATGCCGTTTGTGCGGCATCGCGTCCGGTCGTAGTCAATGCCAAAGCGTTCCCTGACCGGATTACCAGGTCTTTTGAAACTGCCGACCTGACTGCTCGGGCTGCAAAGCCATGCTCCCAGCGAAGGTGCTCTTCCAGATGATCCACGCTGCACTCCCTTGCAGCATCCGGTGAACCTTCATGGTGCAACAAGTGAATCAGCAACATGGTCCTCCCGAACCGGACCCGCTGGGCCGAACGGCGAATAGCCTGCGGTACGTATCCCTGTTCGGGGGCAAAGAGAAATGCCAACATGAAAACAACCCCGGCAGCCGTGGCCATGGATCCTGCGATGGAGGCATCCAGAAATCGCGCCATCCAGTACCCCCCCAGGGCACTGACGGCCCCCAGCCCAACCGAAAGCCCGATCATGGTGGGCAGTCTGTGCGTCAACAGGTGGGCCGCCGCGGGCGGTGCGACCATGAGCGCTACCACCAGGATGGAGCCTACCGCATCGAATGCCCCTACGGCTGTGACACTTACCATCCCCATGAGGGCGTATGACATCACGCCCGGCAAGAACCCCAGAGCAGCGCCCAGTGCGGCATCGAACGTGACCAGTTTCAGTTCCTTATAGAATATGGTCAAGAAGATGGCATTCAGAACCAGGATGCCGCTCATGATCGCCAGTGCCTTGGGGCCGAGGTCCACGCCGCCGAACACGAACCGGTTGAATGGCGCGAACGCCAGTTCGCCGAGAAGCACAGCATCTACGTCCAAATGGATATCGCCTGCGTACCGCGCAATGAGCACAACACCGATACTGAAGAGCGCCGGAAACACGATTCCGATGGCGGCATCTTCCTTCAGCAACCCGGTCTTGCGCATCAGTTCAACCAGTGCAACGGTCAATACGCCGGTGCCGGCTGCACCCAGGATAAGCCAGGGCGATCCCAGGTCGCCGGTCAGGAAGAACGCCACGACAATGCCTGGCAGAATGGCATGGCTGATGGCATCACTCATCATGGCCATGCGCTGCAGCACCAGGAATACGCCCGGAAGCGCGCAGGCCACGGCCACGACGACCGCTATGAGTTGGATTTCGACACTGGCGCTCATGATCCGTACTGCCTTTCAATAACCCGTTGGGCCCGCTCCACCCCTTCCGGCGTCAGCGACCAACGTGATGCATCGATCTTGCGCGCCAGTCCGAGCAGTTCCAGCAGACGAAGTGTGGGGCGCGCCGACGCGGAGACGCCGGACATGACGTTCAGGACGCGCTCGGCGTGGGGATGGTCCGATGACGTATGCTGCGAAGCCAATGCATACAGGTCCAACAGGACGGCGTCCACGCGGAGCTCGCGCCCGTGTCGCCATTCGCGGATCCGGCGCCATACCAGTCCCCGATTCGGCGCAAAGAGAAGCGATACGACCACAATGGCACTCACGATCAAGACGATGGCGGGGCCTGTGGGAACGTGATGGGCCGAGCTGCTGACCAGTGCACCGCCCAGACCGGAAACAGCGCCGAACGTGGCAGACAACACAATCATGCGACCCAGCCGGTCGGTCCACTGCCGCGCTGCAGCCCCGGGCGCGATGATCATGGCGCTCATGAGCACCACGCCAACCGTCTGCAGACCAATCACAATGGCAATGACGAACAATGCCGTCAACAGGTGATCCAACCGTTTCATGGGCAATCCGATGGTGGCGCCAAACGCGCGGTCGAAAGACAGCACCTTGAACTCCTTCCAGAACACGGCCAGCAGCACCAATGCGCCGCTTCCCAGCCCGAGAATGACCAGTACGTCCTTCTCCACGAGCGCCGCAGCCTGACCGAACAGGAAGTTGTCCAATCCCGCTTGATTTGCACCTGGAATGCGCTGGATGTACGTGAGCAACACCAACCCGAACCCGAAGAACACGGACAGCATGATTCCGAGGGCCGAATCATACGTGACCCGCGTGCGGCGCGTCACGGACATGATGAGAGCGGCGCCGATCCATCCGGCCAGTGCCGCACCGGTCACCAGCACGAGCGGCGCCTTTGAACCGGTTACCAGGAATGCGAGCGCAATACCCGGCAACGCGGCATGGGAAATGGCATCGCCCAGCAGGGCCTGACGCCGCAGCAAGGCAAATCCTCCGAGCGCACCCGACACCACACCCAGCAGCGACGCACCCAGCGCCACCGTCCGAAGGGTATAATCGGTGAACAAGGCTTCCATCATGTTGCTGCGGCCACCGCCCGGACAAAGGACACGCGGCCGCCGTAGGTGGTCCGCAAGTGCTCCTCGGTGAACACGTCGCCCACGGGACCACTTGCAATCCGGCGCACATTGAGCAACATGACATGATCGAAGTATTCAGGGACCGTTTGCAGGTCATGATGCACCACCACAACGGTCTTTCCCCGCTCGCGCAGGGCGCGCAGCAGGTCAATGATGGCCCGCTCTGTCGTGGCATCGACCCCCTGGAAGGGTTCGTCCATGAAATAGATGTCGGCATCCTGCACCAGGGCGCGCGCCAGGAATACCCGCTGCTGCTGCCCGCCTGACAGTTGGGATATCTGCCGTTCGGCGAACGACTCCATGCCCACCTGGTCCAGCGCCATCAAGGCGCGATCCCGCTCGGCCCGTCCAGGACGACGGACCCACCCAACCTGGCCATACAGTCCCATCATGACGACATCCAGGACGTTGGTCGGAAAATCCCAGTCAACGCTCCCCCGCTGCGGCACATAGGCCACCCGCTGCCGCATGTCGGCGTACGGTCTTCCGTTTATCAGAACAGATCCAGCGGCCGTCCGCACCAGTCCGAGAATGGATTTGAGAAAGGTCGTCTTTCCAGCGCCGTTGGGCCCGACTACGGCCATGAGGACGCCGGAAGGGACCTCCAGGTCAATGTCCCAAAGCACCGGTTTTTCCCCGTAGGCGACTGTCAGGTCGCGCACGTCGATGGCGGCGTCAATCTTCTCAGTTGCCATGCTGTAACCCTGCGGTGATCGTGGCAATGTTGGCCCGCATCATTCCCAGATACGTATCGGCGCCCGACCCGGCGGGGCCCAAGGCATCTCCGTAGAGCGTCCCTCCTATCTGCACATCAAAGCCTTTATCCCTGACGGCGGCCCGCACCGCTTCAATTCCGCGGGGCGATATGGATGACTCCACGAACATGGATGGAATGCGGCGATCGGCCACAAATTCGGCCAATTCCTGGACATCTGCTGTACCGGCCTCCGATGCCGTGCTGATGCCCTGCAATCCGCGGACTTCGACGCCATAGGCCCGTCCGAAGTATCCGAACGCATCGTGCGATGTAATCAGTACGCGCAGCGATGGGTCAATTCCGTCCATCTTCGCTGCTGTCCATGTGTGCAGGGCTGCAATCGTGTCGGCGTAGGCTGCTGCCCGTCTTCGGTACTGCGCGGCATGTACGGAATCACGATCCGCGAGCCGATCGCCCACGTACCGGGTCACGTCCTGCCAAAGCGAAAGATCGAACCAGACGTGTGGATCGTAATTACCCGCAAACAGCTCCGATTCGCGGTACTTCCCGGGTGCAATGCCTTCCGTAACCGCATGTACATCCTTACCGCGTTCGGCCATCTGGGCGAAGATCTCTACCATCTTCCCCTCCAGGTGAAGCCCGTTGTAGAACACGATGTCTGCATTCGACATGCGTGCTACATCCCCTTCACTGGCCTTGTAGAGGTGCGGATCAATGCCGGGCCCCATCAGGCCCGTGACATCCACGGTCGGACCACCGACCACGCGGACAACATCCGCAATCATGCTGGTAGTGGCAACTACCCGCAGCGGTTCGTCTTCACTGACGGGACCGCGTGTGGGGTCGGTCGATGGGCCGCAGCCCGCGACAGTCAGAAGCAGGACAATAAGTGAAATTCGATACATGGCCGGACAGAATGGTGAATCAGGGCCTCCAACGCACCATCCCGCCCGAATGTTTAGGCAAGCCTAATTATTAGTCTCAACCCATTCTGCCACAAAGACATTCGTGTCGCGCGTCTCTACCCGGGAAGCTGTCCGGTTGGATGAAAAGACCAATTTCGTACCGTCATAGCTGAACATGGGAAACGCGTCAAACGTGTTCGAGAACGTGATCTGCTCCAGACCCGTGCCATCGGTATTGATTGAGAAAATGTTGAACACCCGACCTCCGCTTTCCTGCGAGTGGTGGTTCGATGCAAATACGATTTTCTCTCCGGACGGGTGGAAGTAGGGCGCCCAGTTGGCGCCAGGCAGATCCGTCACTTGACGGGCGTTGCTGCCATCGATATCGGCTACAAAGATGTTCAGCTCGCCCGGCTCAACCAGGCCGTCAGCCAACAGATTCTTGTAGGTATCGGCGGCTTCTCCGGTCGGGCGCGACGCGCGCCACACAATCTGCTTGGAATCAGGCGAGAAGAACGCACCGCCATCGTAACCAAGGCCGGAGGTCAACTGCAGCACGTCACCCGTTTCAAGCTCATAGCGCCACAGTTCCAGGTCCCCGGAGCGCGTGCTGGTGAAGATGATGTATTTCCCGTCCGGCGACACCGTGGCTTCCGCATCGTAGCCATCGCCACCGATGAGCATCTGGATGTTTGAACCGTCTGCATCTGCCACATAGATATCGTACGAGTCGTAGATCGGCCATACGTACCGTCCCTGACCGAACATGACGGGTGGCGGGCATTCCTGTCCGTGCTCGTGTGTGGATCCAAACACGACACGTCCATCCGGCAGAAAAAAGCTGCACGTTGTGCGACCGGTTCCGGTGGAGGCGAGAGAATACTCGGACGGATCACCGGTCTTGGGCGTTTCGGCGTCCATCACGTAGATCTGGTCGCATCCCTGGCCATTGATGCGATCCCAGTCGCTCTGAAAAACGAGCTGGGTATCATCATAGCTCCAGTATGCTTCGGCATTGTTGCCGCCGAACGTCATTTGCGTGACGTTGCGCAGGTGCGCCTCGCCGTCATAACGCAGAGAATCGGTGGATGCATCATATGCGGCATCGTTCCCGGCCGCAGGAACGTCGTTTGAAGGGGTCTGGCACGCAGTCAGTGCGAAAGCACAATAAATTGCCGCGAATGCGAATCCGGAACGCATGGACATGGGTTTCAAGGGAAGGATTGGCTTGTAAATTCGTAGCAAATCTAAACATACCATGTCATACGAGCTTCAAAACTTTCAAGAAGATGTGTTGGATCACAGCTTCGAAATGCCGGTTGTGGTCGATTTTTGGGCGCCTTGGTGTGGACCGTGCCGTGTACTGGGTCCGACACTCGAAAAACTGGCTGCCGAACAGGCTGGCCGGTGGCGACTCGTGAAGATCAATTCCGATGAGCACCAGGAGCTGTCCCAGCAATTCCGGATCCAGGGAATTCCTGCTGTCAAGATGGTCGTTGAAGGGCGCGTTGTGGACGAGTTCACGGGCGCCCTTCCAGAGGCCGCCATCCGTCAGTGGCTGGACAAGGCGCTGCCTACGCCGGTGAAAGCCGGTGTAGCCGTGGCGGAAGGGCTGATAGAGGAAGGACGGGTGCCAGAGGCCATGGCCGTGTTGACCGAGGTCCTGGAGGCCGAGCCGACGAATGCCCAGGCGGCGGGCCTGCTGGCTCCCCTGGTGGTGCTGTCGGACCCGGATACGGCCCGCGCGCTGGCCGACACCGCAGCCACGGGTGAACCACGGTTCGTACAGGTCGCCGACGGCGTCCGGGTACTGGCCGATGCACTGGAGCGGGATGATTTCTCGGCCATCGAGGGCGAAACGGGTGCGGACACGTACCGGGGCGCGATTGAAGCGATCCGTGCGGGTCAACCGGAGGTGGCCATCACCAAACTGATTGAGCTACTCCAGGTGAATCGCATGCTGGATGACGACGGCGTCCGGAAGTTGGGCGTGGCGCTGTTCATGGTCCTGGGCGATTTCCACCCCGTAACACAGGCCCACCGGCGCTCATTCAATATGTGGCTGTATTGAGGAATCGCGTTATGTGACGCACCCGCCGGGCCGTCTCTGCATCCGATGGATCATCGTGGAACGGGCCGAACGTGCGCATGCCCATTTCAGCGGCGGCATGAAGGGCGGTGTCGCTGCGCGACACCGCCCGCAACACATGGGGAGCCGCCGCCCGTTCGTAGGCCGCGAGAAACGCGGGACCATGCGTGGCCGCCACGTCATCGCCGTGGAGGGCCAAATGCGCCAGCATGTCACCCAGGTCCTGTGCAGGCCACCCCATGGTGGAGAACTCCCAGTCAATGACCCACGCTGCGGAATCGCTGCCCGGGTACAGGACCGATGGAGGCCACAAATCGCCATGAATGAGGCAGGGCCCCTCCCCCAACCACCGCGTCCCCAGGTCTACGACTGCGTCGGCAGCGCGATCCGAATCGGGGATTCCGGCCGTCGCAAACCAGGCACGGGCCTCCTTGTATTGCGTCTCCAGGCGAACGCGGGCGACATCCTCGTTGACGTGGTTCTCCAGTTTTTGAGCGTGGACACCCGTCAACCACGTCGCCAGGCGCTCCACAGCTGGTACGTCCGGCAGCCGTCCCGCCAGTGACACGGCCGGACCGGCATCGTCCATAAGGGTCAGGGCAGGTTGCTGGCAACATGCAACGAGACCCGGCACGCGTACCGATCCGGCGCCTGCAGACTGTCCCAGCTCGCGAAGTGCGGCCTGTTCAAACCGTGCACGATCATCATCCAGCGCGACTTCCGGGATGGATGCCACGTACGGCGGGGTCATCTTGAGGATGACCGACCGGTCCGTGAGGCCAATCCGGAATACGAAGTTCACCAGCCCGCCCGTCAATGGTTCAATGGATTTCACGGTCGATGCATCGACGCCCAGCAACCGTAGCCAAGCCAATACGCGCACTTCAGGGGCTGCGTCACGGAGCCGGTTCATGAAAACCGGTACAGTTCATTTCCGGAAGCCACTGGTTCGGCCTGCCGGAGGAATGCGTCGATGATCCGGGTCAATTGCGCACGGGACCGTTCGAGGGAGGCCGTGATGCCCGATTCCGGAGGGTTGGGAATGTCCGGGTGGGAGTATTTGTGCCCCACGACCACACCGGCGCAGGCAATGCCAGCCTCGGCGGCGAGGACGACCTCCGGGGCAAACGTCATGGAATTGACGTCGGCTCCCAGCGATGCGAACAACCGGTTCTCGGCGGTCGTCTTCGTTCTGGGGCCCCCGGCATAGGCAAACGTGACGGGACCGGCCAAGGTCATGTCGCCTTCCCGGCACAGTGTGGCGACCTGTGCTCGCAGCGCCGTATTGAAGAGGCCCTCGCGGAGAACCAGATGGCCGCCCTCCGAACCAAACAGGGTGCACGTTGAGCCATCCGGCAATCGATTCTCCGGCCACGTCAGGTCACCGACATCCAGCAATGTGTCCAGTGGCACGTTCGACTGGAGGACGCCTACGGAACTCGTTACAAGCAGCGCACCCACCCCGGCCGCCCGCAGCGCCCACGTGTGGGCCCGGTACGGAATGTGTTGCGGATACCATGCATAGGGCCACCCGTGACGCGGCAGGATATACGCGGGGCGACCCACATCCAGCATCCGGTACAGCGCAACCGTCCCGAACGGTGTGTCCACGTCCAGACGCTCCGTCTCAGGCGCCGACCCACCCGCGTCTGTCGACTCTCTGGACCAGGCACTGCCCACGATGACAGCGACGGCATGGGAATGACGGTTGAAGGGTGTGTTCATATCGATGCCCAGAAGGAGCGCTCCTGCGGGATGCCCGTCCGATCGGCGGTCACGAATGCCTCTCGATCATGAAAAAGATGCAATACGCCCGCTGCAAGATGTCCCCAGCGTGTACCAATCCGCAGGGCCTCGCCCGGGTCGTGCGTTACAAACAACGTCGCAAGTGATTGCTCCACAACGACATCCAGGAATACGGACTGCATCTCGGACCGCGCTGCATGGTCGAGGGCACCGAATGGTTCGTCCAGGAGCAACACCCGGGGCGATGCCAGGATGGCCCGTCCGAAGGCGACGCGCTGCCGCTGACCACCGGACAGGGCGTCCGGTCGCTTTCCTGCATGAGCATCCAGCCCCAAACGAGCCATGAGCGGCCGGGCGCGCTCGCGGGCATCGGCATCGGATATACCCTGGACGCGCAGGGGAAACAGAACATTCTCCAGAGCCGAGAGATGGGGAAACAGCAGGGCATCCTGCGGCATGTAGACGACACGGCGGCGCTCCGGCGGCCAGTCCGTGATGTCGTCATCGTCCAGCGAAATCCGTCCGGCATCGGCCCGTTCCAACCCGGCCAGGATCCGCAGGAGCGTGGTTTTGCCGCTTCCCGAAGCGCCAAGGATTGCCACGTGGTCGGTCGGCGCCAACGCGAACGATACGCCCTGCAGCACGGCCTCCTCACCGGATGCGGTCCTGAATGCTTTTCTGATGCCTTCCGCGATCATGTGGTCCATTCATTTCTTGTGACCCACAGCAGGAGCATGGGTGGAATCACCAACAAGAGGCTGGCCATGGCCGCAAGATACACATTTGCTTCACCGACGAATCCGAACACAAGCACCGGAAGCGTCTGCACCCGACCCGCACCTACCAGCAGGGTCACGCCATACTGGAACCATGAAATCAGGAACGTCTGTGCGAACACCAGCATGAGTGGGCGCCGCATGGCCGGCCACAACACATGCGCGAAAAGGTGACTACCGGACGCCCCAAGTGTCCGGCCCGTCTCCTCCAGTCGTGCGACATCCCGGCGCCAGAACCCGTCCATGAGCACGACCGCGTAGGCCCCCGAAAATACCAGGTGCGCCAACATGACCGACAGAACCGTTCCATCGATTCCGGCCCGGAGGTAAACCACCATGAACAGGATGCCGGCAATGACCGGCGACACCGCCCACGGCAGCCAGGCCAAGGGCATCAGGACCGATCGCCAGCGGGATGCCTGCATGGCCCGCGCCGTACCGGCGCCCAGGATGGTGGAAATGGCCGCCACCACGAGAGCGACTCCGGCGGAGGTCCAGAGACCTTCCTGAACCGGGATTCCAGACTGACCGAGTACGGACCAGCGGGCCAGCGTGGGCCATCCATCTACCCACGACACCGTGAGGCCCATGAGCAGGACGACCGGAAACAGCGCCATCACAACGGACAGGATTCGTTTCATGCGCGCTCCGTTCGGGTTTTGCGCCACGCCATCGCGAACAGCAGGCCCACCAATACCATGTAGACGAGCACAATCACGAAGGCTTCGGGGCGTGTCTCGAGACTGAACCGGGAGAAACGGTTGTACGCGAGCACCGATACGGCTTCCGGCCACGAACGACCCAGCAGCAGCGGGATTTCAAACGAGCCGGCGAAGGCAATCCCGAGAAGCAGCAAGTGGAACCGGAGGCGGTGCCACAGAACGGGCCACGTCACAAGCCTGTGCGTGGTTCGACCTGTTGCGCCGCACATACGCGCCGCGTCCTGCAATGCCCGCAACCCGACTGCCTGAGCTGCCTGGGTAAACAGGACGGTCAGGAATGGCGCCAAAATCAGGACGTGTGCGACGAGAATGCCGGCTCCCCACGGATCCTTCACCAGCCATGCCCCTCCGAAATGGAAGACCAGAAAGGCGGCCACCGTTCCCGGAACCGCCATGAGCAGGGCTACCCACCGGGTGTCCAGCTTCGTTATGAGGGCCGCGAAGGCCAGCGCGGTCGATGCACCGACAGCGGCCAGTGACATCACGGCGCTCCATGCAAGTGACCACCAGATATCCGGTTGCAGGAGCACCCGCGTCCAGATGGCCAGTGTAAACCCGTCCTCCGTGACAGATGCCCACCCGAATGCATAGCGGACAGCCACGAAAACGCCCACCACGATCGGGACCACGACGAGCATTACGAACAGCGCCGGAAACAAGACCGATGCCAAACCCCGCCTCATGGCACGACCAACCGGCGACGGAAATCCTCGTTCAAGCGGATCATGTACTCCGGTGCTATTTCCGGTATGGCGCGGCGGCGCAGGGCCTGCGGCGCAGGCGTGCGCCGCCGCGCCACTGCTTCCGCGAACCGTGCCTGATGCTCCGGGGACAACCGCTCGACATCCAGGACCGTGCCATCGCCCCATATTTCGGGACGCTGCTTGCGGATCTGCGCATCCGGCCCCAGCAAGAAGTTCGCCACCACCATGGCGGCCGCTTTGTTGCCCGACAGCTTCGGGATACCCAGGTAATGTGTGTTGCGAATACTGCCAAACGCAGGGACGAAACCAACGGCCGACTCCGGAAACGTCCCCTGAATGACCTTGTTGTCCACTTCCCCGTCGTTGTTGCTCATGCTGAAGTCGACAAGGCCCGCGCCGAACAGCCGGTGCAGCTCCGTAACGTTTTCGGGGTACGAAGCCCCATCGCGCCATAAGAAAGGCTTCAGCCCCTCGAGCCAATTGAAGAGCGAATCGGATACCTGGCGGTAGCGTTCTTCATTGAACGGACCACGCACCACGTCATGGCCGCCAGCCATCTCGATATATACCATCTTGAGGAACGTCAGCCCGGTGAATGATCGGTCCATGGTGAAACGCCCTGGATGGGCCCGGACCCAGGCGTCCAATTCCGACAGGTTGATCGGCGGCTGAGGGACCCGCAGCGAATCGGTGATCATGACGAACTGCACCGTTCCCCACGGACTCTCCATCCCATCGACGGGTTGCTGGAAATCCACGGAGATGTAGGGATCGTCCGTGTCGACGAGCGCTGTATGCGGCATGACGTGCGTAAAGGGACCGTACAATGCTTCCGCTTGACGCAATTGGTAGAAGGACTCTCCGTTGATCCACACCACATCTGCGCCGGAGCGCCGGGAGCCCGCCTCAAGCTCCGTAACGATCCGGGACACGATGTCGCTGCCTTGGGCCGGAATGAACTGCAACGCGACGCCATACAGGGAATCGACTGCCGGCGTCACATACGTCCGCATGTACTCATTGATCAGCGGATCGCCCATCCACATCATCATGTGGACCGTTTGTCCACGAGCTGCATCGACGACAGCGGACCAGCCTTCCGATTCGGCCATGGATACGGGGTCGGTTTCCGTTGCAGGGGGCCTGCATCCTGCTGCTGATATCAGAAAGGCTCCCAGAAGCAGACGAACGCCGGTCGCTCTCATGCCGCCTCCTGCTCTTGATATTGGAGCTCGTAGAGCCGGCGGTACAACCCATCGTGCCGGAGAAGCTCCTGGTGGGTGCCCCGCTCCCTCAGCTGTCCACGGTGCATGACCAGAATCTGGTCGGCATGTTGAACGGTCGACAGGCGGTGCGCAATGGCCACAGTTGTACGGCCCTCCATCAATGTTGCCAGAGCATGCTGGATGACTTCCTCCGTTTCGGTGTCCACACTGGACGTGGCCTCATCCAGTACCAGCACCCTCGGATTGTAGGCCAATGCCCGGACGAACGACAGCAACTGCCGTTGTCCGTGCGACAGGGATTGCCCGCGTTCCCGCACCTCGTGGTCATATCCGTCATCGTACCGGTCAATGAACTCACTGGCACCGATGACCGTGGCGGCGCTGCGCACGTGTTCATCATCGAAGTCCGGATTCCGGAGCGTAATGTTGTCCCGGATGCTGCCTGAAAAGAGGAATACATCCTGCAGCACGAGACCCACATTGTCACGCAGGCCAGACAGCGGCATGGTCCGAATGGACCGACCATCTACCAGGATGTCCCCGCGTTGGACATCATAGAAACGGAGGAGCAGGCTGATGATCGTCGTTTTGCCGGCACCTGTCGCTCCCACAATGGCCAACGATTCACCCGGCTGTACGGAAAAGCTGACATCCTTCAGGATCCATCCGGCATCGTCGTCCTCGACGTCGATTTCAGGATCGTAGGAGAACCAGACATTCCTGAATTCGATGGCTCCCTGTACGACACTGAGCGGTTGTGCGTCCTGGACTTCCGGAATGGACTCATCCGAATCCAGGAGTCCGAAAATGCGCTCGGCACCTGCCATGGCACTCTGCAGGGTGTTGAACTGATCCGACAGGTTCCGGATGGGCTCGAAGAACTGGCGGGCATACTGGATGAAGGCGATGAGCACGCCAACGGTCAGCGTGGAGGTCATGGCCGCCAAGCCGCCGTACCAGATCACGAGCCCGAGGGCGAGGGACGACACCAGGTCGATTGCCGGCCAGAAGAGGGCGAAATAGAAAATGGTCTTGATGTGGGCCTGCCGGTGATCATCATTGACCTGGTCGAACCGTTTCATCTCTTCCTGCTCACGCCCGAACAACTGGACAATCCGCATGCCCGACACGTGCTCCTGCATGAACGAGTTCAGTCGCGCCACCTGCTTGCGCGTATCCCTATAGGCGTCGCGCACCTTGCGTTTGAACCAGAACGTAGCCCACAGCATGACCGGCATGACGGCCACGGTCACGAGCGCCAGGCGCCAGTTGAGGGAGAACATGAACCAAGCAATGAAAATGAGCTTGAACATGTCACCCAGGATGGTCACGATTCCCGCTGACAACACCTGGCTCAGCGACTCGACATCACTGGTCACGCGCGTAATGAGCCGGCCAATGGGCTGGCTGTCGAAGAACCGCAACGACTGCCGCTGGATGTGCCGGTAAACCTTCGTGCGCAGGTCATAGATGGCCTGTTGACCAATCCACTGCGTCAGATAAGCATTCACGAACGACAGCACACTCTCTCCGGCCAATACCAGGACCAGCCACATGACCATGCGACCCAGTCCTTCGACATCGCCGTTCACGATTTCACGGTCAATCGTTACCTGGACCAGCTTCGGCACCAACGGACCCAGGTAGGCCGCCGTCATCACGGTCAGGAAGGCCACTCCGACCCACCACTTATAGGGGGCCAGGTACGACACAATACGCCTGAGCAGACGGCCGTCGATTCCCTTCTGCGCTCCTGAATCGCTCATGCCAGCGCCTCCAGTTCGGCTTCCAGTTGCTGTTTCCGGTTCAATGCAGCATAGAATCCGTCCAGCTCGATCAATTCCGCATGCGTCCCCTTTTCGGAAATTCGCCCCTCCTCAAGCACGACAATCTGGTCCGCCTCCTGCACGGCCGATACCCGATGACTCACAATGACGACCGTGCGCTTTCCAAAGTGCTTCCGCAGGTGTCCCAGGATGATGCGCTCCGTTTTCACGTCGACAGCCGACAAGGCATCGTCCAGGATCAGGATATCGGGCTCGCGAATGAGCGCGCGCGCCATGGACGTCCGCTGTTTTTGCCCACCCGACAGGGTGATGCCCCGCTCCCCTACGAAGGTGTCAAAACCGTCCTGGAAGTCGGTCACGTTTTCCAGCAGGTCGGCCTCCCGTGCGGCTTCTTCAATTTCAGCAGTCCCGGCATCCATCCGCCCGAATGAGAGGTTGTTTCCAATGGTGTCGGAAAACAGGAATACCTCCTGCGGTACATACCCGATGCTGCCGCGGAGGTCATCAAGACTCAGTTGACGCACATCCACGCCATCTATCCGGACCGTCCCCTTCGATGCGTCGACCAGGCGCGGAATGAGCTCGGCAAGTGTGGTCTTCCCCGAACCGGTCCGGCCCACGATGGCCAGGCTCGTTCCCGCCGGAACGTCCAAGGAGATGTCTTTCAGCACATCCTCGTCACTTCCGGGAAATCGAAAGGAAACGTTCTCGAATGAAATGCTGCCCTTCGGTCCGTCCGGGCGTTGCACGCGCGTCCCCGGCGTCGGGTCGGCAATGGCCGGCTCGGCATCGAATATTTCACCCAACCGGTCCATGGAGGCCGATGCCCGCTGGATCATGGTAATCACGAAGCCCATGGAGGCCACTGGCCATGTCATGAGCGCCACGTAAATCATGTACTCAGCAATATTGCCGAGCGTGATGGTCCCGTCGATGACCAGCTTTCCGCCCATCCAGACAACCAGAATGCTGGACAGGCCGACGAGCAGTACGAAAATGGGGCGCCAGGCTGCTTCCACCAATGCCAGGTCGAGGCTGCGTGTCCGGTAGTCCCCACTCTCGGCATCGAACGCCTCGGCCTCGGCCTGTTCGCGGACATACGCTTTCACGACCCGGATGCCTGATAGAGCCTCCTGCACACGCGACGTCAGGCTCGAATACTGGGCCTGCAAGGCGTCTGAGCGGGAATGCACCATGCGGGCGACCAGAAAGACCGATCCTGCCAGGAATGGCATTGGAATAAGCGCATACAAGGTCAGTTTGGTCGATATGATGAACATGACCGTCAACGCCGTCACAATCGTCACAACAGCCCGGGTCGAGTACATGATGGCAGGTCCGATGTACCGACGCACCTGTTCTATATCGGAAGTGGACCGCGTAATGAGGTCCCCGGTCGAATGGGACTGGTAAAAGGACCCGGACAACCGCAGCAGATGGTCGAAGAGACGGTTGCGGAGATCGAACTCGATGTGGCGTGACGCCACGACAACGGTCTGTCGCATGAGGAACGAGAACACGCCGCTCAGAATGCTCAGTCCAATGATGACCAGCCCCATGATGAGGAGCGTCAGGAACAGATCCCAGTAGATGAGATCCTGGAGGGGTGTGCCGGCCATGGACCGGTAGGTGCTCACGAACTGGGGGATGGCATCGATGGCCCGCCGGACAATGATGGGCACCACAAGAGCAAATGCCGACGACGCCACGGCACACAACAACCCCGGAATGAAGAGGTGTTTGTATTTCCAGTAATAGGAGTTGAGGCGTTTGAGGGAGCCCATGTAGTGGATGCCTTGGCAGGGTTCGCCATCGAAACGCATGCAGGCCGTCACAGATCCGTATGAAATCCGTACATTCAACCTTACCCACTGAATGTCAGCCCATGTCGGATTCTGTCAACCCTCGTATTCAAGCACTGGAGCGCGAAAACCTCCAGCTGCGCCGTGCTGTCGAGGAACTGTCCATCCTGAATGAACTGTCGCTGGCCATCAGCTCCACGCGCAGTACAGAAGAAATCATTCAAACCATTATCCGCCGGTCCATCAAGGCGGTCCATGCCGAGCAGGGTGTCATTACGCTTGTGGGCGAAGACGAGCACGATCCTACGCAGACACTTGTGCGCACCATGGCCAGTTCTGGTGACCGGGAGGCCTATTCTCCCGACCAGAACCTGCTGGGCTGGATGTACCTGAACCGACGCCCCCTGATCATCAACGATCCGGCCGGTGACAAGCGTTTCCAGGGAGTTCGATGGACGGAATCCGTCCGGTCCCTGGTGTCCGTCCCCATGGTTGTGCATTCGCGCCTCATTGGCATTCTGACACTGTACAACAAGAAGCACAATGCTGACTTCACGAGTGAGGACCAGCGCCTTCTTTCCATCCTCGCCGGGCAATCGGCCCAGGTGATTGAGACCGCCCGTCTCTACGAGGAGGAGAAGAAGTTCGTGACAGTGACGCAGGAATTGAACTTTGCGTTCGAGATCCAGACCAACCTGCTCCCTTCCGAGGCGCCCGTCATCGACGGATACGAACTCGCAGGGATGTCCGTACCGGCTCAGAGTGTCGGTGGCGATTATTTTGATTTCATCCGGATGGATGACGGACGCATAGCGGTATGTGTCGCAGACGTTTCCGGCAAGGGGATGCCCGCCGCACTGCTCATGTCCAATGTCCAGGCCACCCTTCGCGGTCAGGCTCTCTTCATGGATACGGCCCACGGCACCATAGAGCGGTCGAACACGCTGTTGAGCGAGAGCATCAAGCGCGGTTCATTCGTGACCATGTTCTACGCCGTTCTGAATCCCGAGACGCACGAAGTCACGTACGTCAACGCCGGTCACAACAAACCTTATGTAATGCGCACCGACGGCCACCTGGAGAAACTTGAGCTGGGTGGCTTGGTCGTAGGATTCAGGGGAGGGCAATCCTACTCCGAAGCCACGCTCACGCTTGGCCCCGGAGAAACGCTCTTCATTTTTTCCGACGGTGTCACCGAAGCCATGAACATGAACCACGATCAGTACGAAGACGAGCGTCTGGAGGCCCTGTTGCCGCAGTTGCGTTCAGAATCGGCACAAGTGATCATGGACAGGGTCCAGGCAGACGTGAAAAAGCACACCGGATCGGCCCCGCCGAACGATGACATTACCATGCTCGTCGTGAAGCGGTCTTGACTATTATCCCCGTGAGGGGTAGTGTCCGAAATCAAAATTCTTTCCACGCAAGATTGTCCCCATGCCATTCAGCACCAGTGAAAAATACCAGGCCGTCGTGATCTCGATCACGGGCAAGTTTCTTGGGAGCATTGAAGGTCCCTCCTTCAAGCAAACGCTCGAGGACCTGAAGGAGTCAGGCAAGACCAGGGTCGTCATTGACCTTTCAAAGGCCGACTTCATGGATTCGTCGGGAATCGGCACCCTGATTGGTGCGCTGACCACCATGAAGAAGGCCGACGGTGACGTCAAATTGGCCGGCATGAAGGACCGGATCAAGAATCTGTTCCTGCTCACGCGCCTTCTCGGACCTGTTTTCGATGACTACGACTCCGTCGAGGAAGCCGCCCAGTCCTTCGACTGACATTCGAGGTTTTCCATGTTCATGCGGTTTGTGGATTTGCACATTGACCCAGGGTCGGCTGCGGCGTTTGTTCGTTTCTACGAACACCGCATTGGCCCGGTCCTGAGGCAAGTCGAGGGTTGCCAGTTCGCAACGCTCATCCACAGCACCGATTCGGACGCCGAGTTCATGTCATTCACGCTGTGGAAGTCGGCAGAACATGCCGCGGCCTATGAGCAGAGTGGCGCGTACAAGAGTCTCCTGGCCGAGAACGAACCGTTCGAGGCCCAGTCCACGGAGTGGAAAATCCAGCTGACGGAAGACAACACGCTGGAATACAAGCCCGTCCGTGAAGACCCCGTCGTACAGGCCATGCCCATCATAGCGGGCTCGGCCGAAGAGCAGGCACCGACGTCGCTTTCCAGCGACAAGTATGTCCGCATCCTGCATGCGAGCGTCCAGCCCGGAAAATTCGAGGCGCTGAGCAAAGTCTATGACGAGGAAATCGTACCCATGCTGCTGGAGCAGGACGGGTGTCGTGGGGCGTACCTCATCGGGAATGAAGAGTCAGACGACGGCTTGTCCGTTACCATTTGGGACAGCCAGGACCAGGCACGTGCATACGAAGACAGCGGCATGTATGCCATTCTCCTCGATAAGGCGGCCCCGCTTCTCTCGTCCATGTACCAATGGAAAATGACGCTCTCGCCTGACCAACGGGATCATATCAGGACAAGTGAAGACGTTACGGTGCGCGGATTCACGGTCGTCACAGGCAAGCACGTTTAAACTGGGAAGGCCTGCGTCCGATACAGACGGAAACAATCCGTGTCCGGTATGCCCACACTTGCAATGGACAGCATGTCCTTGAAAATCCGATCATTCATGATGAATGTCGGTCTACAGATAGATCCCGACTTGACGACGTCGCAGTCACTCGTACACTATTTCGAAGAGACGTTCGGAGTCGAAATGATGGCGTTCCTGGAGCGCGAGTGGGTCGATGAACAGATGGAGCGCGACCTGTCGCACGGTGCGTTCAGCCCGCTGTTCGAGAAGCTGGCCGAACAGGAGCGTTCAGACGACGAGTAGGGAGCGCTAGAAGCGCATTCCGACACCCAATTTGACATTCAACATGTCGGTATCGGACTTCGTTACATCGAAGGCGACCCGGCCGTTTTCACGGCGAACCGAACCTTCCTTCAGATACTCGGCGGGACGACCTATGAGGTACCGCGCGCCCAGCTCGATGTACACGGCCTGCGGGCCTTCACCGCCCTGTCCATCGTAGACCTGTATCTGGACGCCACCACCGGCTCCGTAACTCAGCGCCGTGTCATCGAAGTTCGTTGACCGTGCAATGGGCTCATCGTCATTGAACCCCTCCGACTGGATGCGCGTGTCGGTAAACAAGTACTTGAACCCGAATACCACGTCTGCGTAGGGCCGGAATGCACCACTCGCGGGCTGCAGGCGGGCGAACAGATGCCCACTTACAAGATTGTTGTTCGTGACGACATCGACCGTTACATCAGGAATGGTGGTCGAAAAAGGTTCCGTGCGGCGCTCATGCCCGTATATCAGGAATCCTACATCCGCACCGATGACAATGGGCGATGCACCGAGGCCGACGCCGCCGTAAATGGACCCTCCGAAACCGGGATTTTCCAGCTGGTCCCCGAATTCCCCTTGAGGAACACCCACCGTGAACGACAGGCCTCCTTCACCTCGGATGCCCTGGGCGAGTGAATCACTCGATGAAACGGCGAACAACATCAGAAAGAGCAGAATGGAAGCGCGCATGAGCAGGGGATTGGTCAGTTTCTGGAATGGATGTGCCTACGTATCCAGAATGCCGCCGGTTACCATGCATTTGTAACATTTAGGATGAAGAGTACCGTCAGAGCGTAACGACGCCTGCTTCGGCCAGAATACCGTCGGTCAGCCATTCAGCCAATGCCTGACGATTGGAGGGCTTCATGAGCCGAACCTGATCACCGCGGTGCCGGATGTTGCCCAGTTCCACCAGAACAGCGACCGGAATGGTGTTCTTGAGGACATACAAATTGCGCTGTTCAATACGCTGGTGGTAGCCGCGTCCAGGCTGGTGCGTTTCGTACTTCGCCTTGATCGTGTTGGACAAAGTCTTGCTGACCCGGTATCCACCGGGCGTCGCATGCACGAAATGGACATCGATCTGGGGTTCGTTCTTCAGACCCGTTGCGTCGACATGCAGGGCCAGTACCCGCTGGACCTTGGCCGTTGGTGCATGCTTGTGGTACAATTCGTTGATGAGTTCCGTGCGTTGGCGGAGACGCCGTTTCGGGCTCGACGAAATGCTGCTGCCATCGGAGTACCGTTCATCCCGGTCTCCATCCAGGGCTTCTTCGTCGCGGATCCCGTCGTCATCCTGCACAATGATCTCCACAGTGGCACCATGCCGCACCAATTCGCGGGCTGTCCGCAGCATGGTGTCGTACGCTATTTCATCCTCGTATATCCGTTCGCCGTTGTACCGCCCTACGGTCCCGGGATCGGGCCCACCGTGACCGGATACCAGGTAGTAGACATGATCCTTGAGAGCGGAGCTGACGACATCCACCTTCTGGTATGCCGCTCCGAAAATCGGATATACAACCACGCTTCCGCCGGTCGGTATCGTGTAAATGACGCCCTTCCGCAGGGACTCCTTTCCGTTCAACACCTTGGAGTTCAACGACTTGAACTCGGCCACGGTCGTCGGCGTTGGCGAGACCCCATTCCGTCGCAACATGGACCAGATACCTTCCCCTTCCTCGGGGGATGACGTCACCTGGGCGTGCGCGACCGATGGCCATGCGGCAAGGGCGATGAACAGGGCAAGAACTGTGTATTTCATAAGGCGTGGTGTGTCCATGCACGGGTTATCGGCGGAATTTCCCTGTGCTTTAGACCATTCGACGCTCAATCCAGCAGGCCTTTCATGGTAAACCGCTCCAGAAATCCGTTTCTGAACAACGGCATCAAAGCCAGACGGGTCAGCACGAAGCGGGTGGCCGCCCCGCCGGAGGAGCAAGGAGCACCCATCCACATATTGAACTCTGCCCGGCGCGCGGCCACACGGAACGCACGACGTCGCGCCCGATCATAACGTCGAGCAAGGTTTGCCAACTTTGTGGACGAAACCAGCTCCCGGACCAGCCATTCCGCATCGAACCAGCCCAGATTCATGCCCTGTCCGCCAATGGGACTGACCACATGTGCCGCATCGCCCGCCAGGAAAAGCCCATCCCGAGCCATGGGTCCAGCCTCGTAGCGCTCCACGCCGAAGGCAGAGACCATAGTGCAGGATGCCGGATTGACCGAAAACGGTGTTCGTGAGGCGATCGTATCCGCCAAATGACGGACACGTTCGTCGTCCGAGGCGTCCTGTGTGGCTGCCCTCAACCGGACGACCCATCGCCTCATGCCGCCGGGCAGCGGGAAGGACTCCACGAGGCCCTGCCGCCCCAACAGGATGGCTGCCTGGCCTGTCATGCCCGTCGTATCCGGAAAGTCTCCCATCAGGTACGGAATGTCGTATGATTCACCCGTCCACCGCGCCTGCATGGCACCGCGTACGACGCTCCCCCGGCCATCGCATCCAACAACCAGGTCGAACGATTCCGGAACCGGCGAATCCGTCAGCCTGATTTCTCCGGTGCTCACGGCGGCAACCTCCGAACCCAGGTGCAGGACGCCAGGTGCCTCGGCGAGCAACGCAGCCTGAAGCACCTCTTCCGTCCGGTTCTGCGGAATGGTGAGCGGTTGGCCATCCAGCCCAAGAAGTGAAATCGATCCCAGACGCCGCCCATTCCAGAACGCATCGCCCAATTCCACGCGACAGGAATTCTCCATGAGCGCATCCGTCAATCCGGCGGCTTCCATCAATTTCCATGCAGGTGGATGCACGCCAATGGAACGGCTGTGCAGCCGGACGTGTGTCCTGCCATCGTACACCCGGACGAAAAACCCTTCCCGGTGCAGCCGGAGTGCGAGGTACATACCCACCGGCCCGGCCCCTACGATCCCGATGCGTAGCGCGACGGACTTCATGGGACATGAGCGACCAGTCCTACCCGGAATGGCGCTGCTTTGATCGGTCTCCACCCCGCTCCGGCCAGGGACACCAACTCGTTCATCCGGAAAGACCGCCGGATGGATATCGTGCCATCCGCGCCGATGAATGTCCGCGGAAAGAATACACGGACAGCCTGAAACAGGACGAGACCCAGCACATTCCGTGATATGTCGTTGTGAACGACCACGCCCGAGGCACATACCATGGATTGCGCCAGGAACTGCTCTGCTTCGGCGTCAGACAGATGATGCAACACGTGGTTCGATACGACCACATCGAACGACTCCTTCATGCCCTCCAGGCCGGATTCCCGGAACTGCACATCCGGCTCAGTGCGCCACGCGGATTGCGCCCATGCGATGGCGCGTGGATCAGGATCCACTCCGACACCTGTGACGTGATACCCATCGCGCCTGGCAGCGCGGACCAGTTGCACCAGGATATCCCCTCCCCCGCATCCCACATCGAGCAGCGTGTTGGTACGTCCCTGTTCCAATGCCGGACGGATGCAGGTGCGGTACAATCTTCCCCAGCCCGACAGCATCCGGTTCACGTGCCGGAAGGCCGCAAACGTCCGATTCAACCGGTCCGGGTGACAATCGACCCGGTCCATGATCTCCACCAAATCCGGGCGGCGCTTCCTGAGCAGGAAATCCGGCATCAGATCCGCGTCATGCGCGCGGTTTCCACCGTCAGCCCGGGACCGAACGCCAGCGCGCATACGTCGTGGCCGGCCTTGCTGCGTGCCAGTACTTCTTCGAGCACAAACAGGATGGTCGGTGAACTCATGTTGCCATACGCATCGAGCACGTGGCGAGACGGGGCCAGCGGGTCCGAGCCGTCGGCCTCCGTTTCCAGCTGAAGCCCCCGGGACACCTTGTCCAGGATGGCTCGGCCGCCGGGATGCACGGCCCAGATGTCGACCACGGCAGAATCATCGACCACGCCCTCAATCACATCACCGATGTTCGACTCCAGGATGTCCGGCACATATGTGGACAACACCATGTCGAAACCGCGGTCGCCGATTCGCCAAGCCATGTCTCCTTCGCTGTTCGGCGCTACATGTGAGGAGAACGCTCTCAGTTCAAATCCGGATGATGGGCGCGGCGCCGCCACGATGGCGGCCGCCGCGCCATCTGCAAACACCGAGGCGGACACCATCGCATCCAGGGACGGGTCCTCACCTTCCACGGCGTGGGTTTCTTGCAAATGCAGGGTGCACAGTTCGGCGCACACCACCAGAACAACGGAGTCGGGATCGGCCCGTACGAAGGCACTCGCCATGCGGAGGGCCGGCAGGGCTGCGTAGCACCCCATGAACCCGAGGTGGTACCGCTGTGTGGAAGGCGGCAAACCCAGCCTTTTAACCAACTCAAAGTCCGGTCCGGGTGCAAAAAAACCGGTACAGGACACCGTAATGACGTGCGTCACGGGTCCCGCGTCCACCTTCTCCAATACGCGCCGGGCTGCTGTTTCGTACAACCCGGGTGCCTCGCGCTCGTAAATCGCGTTGCGGGCGCCGGTACTCGGCTCCATCCAGACACCATCGGCGCCGGAAAAGAAGACGCCGTCCGGCTTGCCCTTCCGGTAGTCGGGAATGACACTGTGGCGCGTGGATATTCCGGAATGACGATAAATCCGCTCCATGAACCGGGCCGTTCGCGAACCCGGTTCCAAGGTCCGCCCCAGGATATGACCTATGTCCTGTTGGGGGTAGGCGTGTGGCGGAACGGCGTGGGCAATGGCGTGGATGTATGGATGGTGTTTCAACGGGGTAACCGTTGATCCATATCGGCAACGACGTAGGCCATGACGGCCATCGTGGCAACGGACAACCCTACATCGTGCGGGTCCAGCTTGTCCACGTAGTCTGCATTCGTGTGATGGTACCAGAAGTACCGCGAGCCATCCACATTCAGGCCCATTCCCGGGACACCTTCCTGCATGATGGGACCGATATCGGCACCACCACCGCCGCGGGAAATGGTACCTGACTCGATGGGTGCCAACAACTTGCCAATTTCGGAAATGATGTCATACGCCGCGTCACTACCCGAAAATCCGAAGCCACTCGGCTTGAACACGCCGGCGTCCGATTCCATGGCAAGGATGTGATTGTCCAGCTCGTCCATGTGCGCGTCGCGGTAGGCGTTACCCCCCCGCAGACCGTTCTCCTCGTTCGTCCACATGACGACGCGGATGGTCCGCTTGGGCGTCAGCCCGAGGTCACGGATGATCCGGAGGGCTTCCCAGGCAGCTACACAACCTCCTGCATCGTCCATGGCACCTGTTCCGACATCCCATGAATCGATATGACCACCCAATACAATGACCTCGTCCGGAAACTCGCTCCCGCGGATTTCACCGATGACATTCCTGGATTCCGCGTCCGGCAACCAGTGATCGTCCATGTTCAGGCGGACGCGGATGGTCTGGCCTCGGTCCTGCATGCGCTGCATCATCATGGCATCTTCCACGGTCACGGCGGCGTGCGGAATACGGGGCACGTTTTCATCGTACCGGGAGTTGCCGGTATGAGGGGTGTACATGGAGTAGGGGCCCACCGAGCGGACCAGGCTGGCGACGGCTCCGGCCTCTGCTGCGCGGACCGCACCGTTGCTTCGGTAGGCGACTGTAGCCCCGTACGACGTAAACGGAACGTTCCACAGCACAATTTTCCCTTCGGCGAGAGAGGGATCGGCCGTGAGTTCATCGAACGAGCCGATGACAACGACCTCACCGGACACCCCGCCCGGACCGGTCCCTATAGACCCACCCAGACCCAATATTTGCAGCTTCCGCTCATGCGGCTCCAGGAGAACCAACGTCTCTTCTCCGCGGACCCAGTGCGGCACCATGACGGGCTCGCCCCGGACGCCGGTCAGGCCGTCCTTTTTCATTTCCTCCAGAATCCAGTCAATGGCCAACTCAAGATTCTCCGACCCGGAAAACCGGGGACCGAAGGTGTCCGTGAGCATGGCCAATCGGTCCCACGCGGCACTGTCGGCCAGCGCGGCATCAATGATGCGCTGGGCATCGTCGCGATACGCCTTCACGAGGGCATCCGGCCCGTCAGCCTGGCGAGCAATCGACGGGGATGCAAGGGCGAGCAAGAGCAGTCCGCACAGAAGGGACCGGAACGAGACAGTCATGATGACACTCATGTTGTAGATTTCAGGCAATCTACGAAGCCGCACCGGCCCATGTCAGAACTGCCCGACCACGCACATATTGCATCATTCCGGAATCTGGGGCCGGCGTCGGCGTCCTGGCTGGAGGCCGTGGATATTCGCACGGTAGGGGATCTCCGGAAACTTGGATCGGGACTGGCCTTCCATATTGTGCGACAACGCTTTCCGAAGGCAAACATCCTTCTCCTCTACGCCATGGAAGCCGGTTTGCAGGATCGACACTGGCAGGACCTTTCCCCCGAGGAGCGTGCATCACTCAGAGAAGAGGCCCGTTCAGTATGACCAGACCGACACGTATACTTTCGTTCCTCCTTCTCTTCGGAACGCTCGGGCCCATGACCGCGCTGGCCCAGCACGCGGAACTGCAGGCTTACCCGGCCGGGCTCATCCTCACGTCCGGGCTGGATCTCGGGCCCGTGGGCCTGCATGCCGGCTACAACCTCACGCGACGACAGGACTTCGGCAAGCACGATGACGAGCGCGGCGGTGGATTCGGCGCCGGAGCCACGTGGTGGCATCCGACACCTCTTCAGCTGGCCGGATTGCGACTGGGACTCCGCCTTGACGTGTGGCAACTCGCCATTGACTGGGAAGATGGCGGGCGCAGCGGGTCTACGGATATTACGGTCGTGCAGCCATCACTCAGAGCAGCATGGCATGTGCCGGCCACCCACGTTGCGGTGACGGTCGCCCTCGGAATGGAAGTCAACGTTCAGACCCGCGGCGAGGACGTGGGAGAAGGGCCGATAGGCCTGATAGGGCTCCGCTGGTCACTCCGCTGATTCGTCATCTTCCGATTCAGCGTGATCATCGAACAGGCGTGCAGCCAATCGGTTGAAATCCGTTTCGGTGATGATGCCGACCAGTTCTCCGTTGTGGACAACCGGCAGGGCTCCCACGTTCTTGTCCCGCATGAGCCGAACGGCATCGATCGTCGCTGTTTCCGGAGAGACCGAAACCGGGTCCCGCTTCATGATTTCCGAGACCGGGGTATCGTCCGTGACGCCGGAAGCCTTGATGTCGGACAGAGCGCGGAGCAGCGCCCGGTTCGTGACGATGCCCACAAGTCGGTGCTGATTGTCTTCAACCAGCACGTGCCTGATGCGCCGCCAGTTCATGAGGACGGCTACGAAATCCACGAGCTCGTCCTGCCGGACCGTGAAGAGGTCGGTGGACATGAAATGCTCCACACGCGTGCCTTGGATGCTTTTCCGCGGCTTCCGGTTCAATTCGGCCAGATCCCAGGTATGCCCCGGATTGCCCACCTTCTGATTGGCAACCATCGATGCAACGAGCGCATCCAGCCGTTCTGCCCTCGTGGATCCCTCCCGCTTCATCTTTGCCAGGGACAGGAGTTGCCACTGCGAGCCCGTATTGCGTCCGGCGACCCGGTCATGGATGATACCGATATACCTATCGATATCGGCGCTTGCCACACCGCTGTGGGTCAGTCCGTCCCGCGCCGTATCGAGCAATCGCTCAATGATGAGTTCGACCACAGGCCAACGTCGTCCATCGATCCAGTTGATTTCCGACGCCAGACCCTGCCTGGAGGCCGAAATGAAATTGCTTTTTGCCTCATCGAAATCGAGCAGCGGGCGGATGTCGTCATGCTGCCGCTTCAGGCCCACGATGAGCCCCAGCCAGAACGCCGCATTGGCGACTTCATCCGCAGGCGTAGGCCCGGATGGCAAGAGCCTGTTTTCAATGCGCAAATGGGGCTTTCCATTCGTGATGCCGTAGCAGGCCCGATTCCAACGGTAAACCGTGCCGTTGTGCAGCTGGAGCGCCCTGAGCTTCGGAATACCGCCGGCCTTGATGACATCGAACGGATCTTCATAGTCACTGGTCATGATGACGCGGAACCGGGCAATATCCTCCTGGAATATCTCCAGGACAGAATCATTGACCCATTCCGTTCCGAAATGCACCCGTGGGCTCATTTCGCGCAGGTACATATTGCTGGAACGCGTATCGACAGCTTGCTGGAACAAGGCAATGCGGGTTTCTCGCCAGAGCCGCTTCCCGAACAGGACGGGTGAGTTGGTCGATGCCGCAAGTACAGGCGCCGAAACGAGTTGCGCGATGTTGTAACAGTGTGCAAAATCCTCCGGGGACACCTGGAAGTGAACCTGGAACGACGTATTGCATCCTTCCATCATGATGTTGTCATGCTGGAAGAACAGTTCATCCGTCCCGCGGATGTGATATTGCGCGACACCCCCTTTCAGCGCCATGATGGTGTCATTCAGGGCGTAGTAGCGCGGCTTCGGCGCCATGTTGTCCAATCGCAGGTCCCAAGCATGGATGGTCGGCAGAATGCCGGCCATGGCTATGTCGGCACCAACCCGGGCCGCCAGCCCACGGGTGTACGTGATGAGACGATTCAGGTCCTTCTCCACCACCGAAAGGCACGAGCCGGTAAACTCCTGTGGATCCAGGTTTATTTCAAGATTGAACCTCGTGAGTTCATTGACGAGTCGTTCGTCTTCCGAAAGCGCGAGGACCTCCTCGGCCAGCGGGGCCGGGTGCCAGCGCCGGTCCACAAGGAAAAGCTCCTGCTCGGCTCCCATCCGGTGTATGCCCGACTCGAACATACCCTCGTTCAGCATGAATTCCATGGCCCGCATGTCGTTCATCAACTGACGCGTGAACCGGCGAATGGTCGCCGGATCGAAATGCTGTGCAACGTCTTGTAGTCCCATGGCAAGCGCGAAAAGATTCGTTGACAGTATACGAAAACAGGTCACGAAACCTGCCCCCAAGGCCACCGTTCTTGCTGGGTATGAAGCGTCTGCAATTGTATTCCGTCCTCATGACGGCACTGCTGGCCCTCTGGGCCGTGGCACCGGAAGGCGTATCGGCCCGCCAGACGGATGCCGAGCGCGCACTGCATGCAGAACGTTCGCTGGTCCGCGGACTGACGTTCATGAGGACAGCCCGGTTCGACGATGCAGTCACCGTGTACACCGAAGCACTACGGTTGAATCCAGACAATGCAGCATTGCTTACGGCCATGTCCGAAGCGCAGGCAGCATCCGGAGATCCGGGATCGGCCATGTTCCATGGCCGGCGTGCGTTGGAGCAGGCACCGGACAACCCAGACGTCGTGCGCTCATTCCGTGATGTATCGATTGCTGCGGGCGACATGGCCTCGGCCCAGTCGGCGGCCGTGTTGCTTGTAGACTTGGTGCCCGAACAACCACGTGCGCTTGGCGATTTGCTTGCGCTCCAACTGCAACTGGACCAAGTGGCCGCAGCTGTCACGTCGGAACAGCTTGCGGCAGAGCGATTCCCGGATACGGTGTCCCTGTTTGGGATCCGGGCCGACATACTGGAGCGTGCCGGCGAGACGGAACGACTGGTCGATGTCTTGGAAAAGCTGCACAAAGCACGTGGCGCACGGGAACGACTTGCTGCTGCCTACACCCGCATGAACCGTTTTGATGATGCGGCGCGACTCTGGCTCGAGGCACCGGAGCACCCCGATGCCATCCCCTCGCTCGCGGCCCTGCTTCCGGACATTTCCGATCCGGACGTCCGCGCTGGCGTCGAGGCGCTGGACGTGGCGCGCGTAGCCAGCGAACCAGTCGATGTGGAACGCGCGCTTCTTGACCGGTTGGCATCCGCCCCGCGGAATGCCGACATCCTGGCCGATCTCGCCGCATTGTACATGGGTGCCGAACGGTGGCTGGCCGCCGGTGAAATGGTGGAACGCCTCGTGCAGGCAGACCCCAGGCGCCTGGACACGTGGGTCGAGGGCGTCGCGGCCTTCGTCCGCGCGGGCGAACACGCCCGCGCCGTAACGCTCGGCCGCGACGCCCTGCTGCTGTATCCCGGATATGGACCGCTCATTGTGCCCTTCGCGGAGGCCTTGGTGGAGACCGGTCAACGTGACGAGGCCCTGAGCCTCATGCGTGCCACCCTGGAGCGCGCCCAACCGTCCGATCCGTGGACAGAACCTCTCCGGGAATTGCTCCGCGCAACGGACAGTCCGCAATGACACGTGCTGCCCTGACGCTCCTGTCTGCCGTGCTGCTGACGGCGTGCGGAAACCTGGGACGCCTGTCAGGACCTGTAACCGGGAGCGCGTCGCCGGGGCACTCCATCGCAGAGATCCTGGAAAGGCTGCCGCGCCCGCCATCGGCCCTGGACACGCTCTATGCCACGGCTGAGGTCAGCGTAACCAGCCCCGACGAGTCAGGGCGTTTTTCCGCCCGTATTGCGTACCGGAAAGCCGATTCCATGTTGGTCAGGGTCCGGTTTCCGCTCGGCATTGAAGGCGCCCGCGTGCTGGTGACCACCGACTCCGTCTTCGTTTATGACCGCATCGAAAAAACGTTGATTTCCGGCACCCCCGAACGCATGCGCGCTGTCCTTCCCGTGGCTGTGGCCGGTACCGACCTGGTTGAACTTGCGACCGGATTCATGGTCCCGGACCCGGACGTCAACTGGACCGTGCGGTGGGACAGCTTGAGATACGAGTTGCGGCATCCCAACGGAACGGAACGATACCTGGTTGACGCTGAGGCCTGGCGGATAGTGCATGCTGAATACAAAGACCCGGACGGGAATATCACCGAACAGCGCTGGTACCTGTCCTTTGCGGAGCTTGGCGGCGTGATGGTACCCCGCCGCGTGAGCGTATCGCACCCGATGGACGATGTACGGCTTGTCATGGCGCTGCGTACATTGGACACCCACCCTGGTCCGCTGTCGTTCGACCTGGATGTCCGACCCGATACACGCCGACATGTCCTCTACTGACCGATTGACCAACCGGATAAACGCTCTGACGCTGTGCGCGCTGCTCGGCGTTGTGTGTTGTGTTGCGTTCCGGCCGGTGTCAGTGTCTGCCCAGGAGACGGTCGTGCGCGAGACGGAACAGCGCCTGGAGGAATTGAAGGAGCAAATTGCACGCGACGAAGCACGTCTGCAGTCGACGGCGCAGGAAGAACAGGTCACGGTGCGCCAACTTGAGGACCTGAACCGTCAAATCGCCATGCGCGAGGAACTGGTGTCCGTATATGCCCGGCGGGTAGCTGAACTGACGGCCGAGGAGGACTCACTCGAAACCGTCATCCAGACCATGGAGCGGGACGTGGAGCGCCTGCGAGACGAATATCGGAAACGGGCCTCCCATGCCTACCGGTACGGACGCCAGCATGACGTTGCCCTCATCCTGTCCTCGGAGTCCATCAATCAGATGCTCATCCGCGTCGGGTATTTGCGTCGGTTCTCCAACGAACGCCGCAGCCGGCTGAATGCCCTTGAGTCGACCTCGCAGTCCCTCTCCACCAAACGGCAGGAGCTGGAGACCCGGCTCATCCAGAGCGAGGTCCTGTTGGGTCAGGCCGATCGTGAACAGGAGCGGCTTGCGGAACTCAAGAATGAGCGGGAAGGAGAAGTCCGGAGACTCAGGACCATCCGGGTCGATCTCACGGAGGAAATCGAAAGCAAACGGACCATGGCCAGGGAATTGTCCGACCGGATTTCCGACCTCATTGCATCGGCAAAACCGGCGCCTGCGAACGCTCCCGCCCGGACGTTCCGGCTCGATGCCGCGGCCCTCTCGGCGCTCTCCTCATCATTCCGGAATGCCCGCGGTCGTATGCCGTGGCCAGCCACCGGCACCGTCCAGGAGCCGTTCGGCGAGTTGACGAACCCCGTGTACGGCACGAAAACACCCAACCCGGGCATCCTGATTGCTACTGAATCGGCCGCAGAAGTCCGCGCCGTGGCGGCGGGACGCGTGTCGACGGTCGATGTCATGCCCGATATCGGGTCGTACATCATTGTCGAACACGGTGATTTCCACACCGTATATGGCAATTTCTCGCTCCTCTACACGCAGGTCGGGCAGATGGTCAATCCGGGCGACATCCTGGGGCGGGGCGGAACGCCCGCCGAATCACGAGGCAGTGCCCTGTTCTTCGGCATCTTCGAAAACGCTGTTCCGGTCAACCCCGTGCCTTGGTTGTCACATCGGTGATTTCCAGTATTCCGATCACTAGCTTCCGGTCATGGCAGGAAAATCCGTAGTTACCGAAGCCCACGTCAGGGACGCCCAACGGGCGGGCCAGCGCTCCCTTGTGGCGCCGGCGGGCGCACTCATTACGCCGCTCGCGCGCGATGCAGCCCGGGCAGCCGGTATTACGATTGAACACGGGGCCCCGGCATCAGTTGCGCGCGTCGAGGCCGACTCAAGGCCGACGCCCGCAACGGCATCGTCTGCGAAAAAGGCGCCACCTGGGTCCGTGGTCATTGGATCGGACCATGGAGGCTTTCCCCTCAAACAGGAACTCATTCCGGTCCTGAAGGCAGCCGGCCTCCACATCGTCGACATCGGAACGGACTCTCCTGCTGCCTGCGACTATCCTGATTTTGCCTACGGAGTGGCCCGCATGGTCGCTGACGGCCGCGCCGAACTGGGCATCATGATTGACGGCGCGGGCATCGGGTCCAGCATGGTGTGCAACAAGGTGCCAGGCATCCGGGCTGCGTGTGCCTACAACGAGTTCACCGCGTGGAATGCCCGCGCCCACAACAATGCCAATGTGCTCACGCTCGGCAGCCGAACGCTCGGTATTGAAGTTGTGAAGCGCATTGTGACGACGTTCCTGGAGACAGCCTTTGAAGGGGGCCGTCATGCCAAGCGGGTAGACAAAATGACTGACATCGAGACGCGGTTCTCAACACTCTAGCCTGTCGTTTTCATCCTCTTTAAACGCCAGCACAGGGCACCGCGGGGTCCCTGTGGCGTATTATTTGGAACTGTTTCCTCACTCCATTTCCCCAGACCATGGCATCTGCATCCTACGACGTCGTCGTAATCGGCTCCGGCCCAGGCGGCTACGAAACCGCCATCCGTTCTTCCCAGTTGGGACTCAAGACGGCCATCATCGAGAAGAACAAACTCGGTGGTGTGTGCCTGAACATCGGTTGTATTCCCACCAAGGCGTTGCTCAAAAGCGCCGAGATCATGGAATACACGCGTCATCTGGATGCCTACGGACTCACGCTCGACGGATCGGTAACGCCTGATTTCGGCAAGGTCATTGACCGCAGCCGCGGCGTCGCGAACCAGATGAACAAGGGCGTCGAGTTCCTCATGAAGAAGAACAAGATCGACGTTCATTATGGATTCGCTTCACTGACTGCCAAGGATACCATCCAAGTCGAGCCTTCGACCGACATGGACGGGAAAAAGCAGGGTGAGTCGGCCACCGTCAAGGCCAAGCACATCATCGTTGCTACCGGCGCCCGGCCAAGGGAGCTGCCCTCCCTGCCCATTGATGGCAAAAATATCATTTCGTCGACCGAGGCAATGCTCCAGAAGGAGCAGCCGAAACGTCTGGTGATCGTCGGAGCTGGCGCCATCGGCGTTGAGTTCGCCTACTTCTACCACAACATGGGCACGGAAGTGACCATCGTGGAGCTCATGGACCGCCTTGTGCCGGTCGAGGACCAGGATGTCTCGCGTGAACTCGCGAAGGCATTCAAGAAGATGGGGATGAAGATCATGACGGGATCGTCCGTCGAAAAAGTAGACACGAAGGGCAAAACGCTCAAGGTCTCCGTCAAGACCAAGAAGGGCGAAGAGGTCATAGAGTGTGATCAGGTCCTGTCCGCCGTTGGCGTCTCTGGAAACATCGAAAATCTCGGCCTCGAGAAAGTCGGCGTCAAAACGGAGCGGGGAGCCATCGTGATCGACAAGTGGGGCAAAACCAGCGTCGACAACATTTATGCCATCGGCGACGTGGCCGGCCCGCCGTGGCTGGCACACAAGGCATCGCACGAAGGCGTTATCTGTATCGAGAAGATTGCCGGCGAAGACGTACACGCCCTTGACAAGTCCAACATTCCTGGTTGTACCTACTGCCAGCCCCAGATCGCGAGCGTAGGCTACACCGAGGAAAAGGCCAAAGAGGCTGGATACGATATCAAAGTGGGCAAATTCCCATTCTCCATCAACGGCAAGTCTGTTGCCATGGGGCACAGCGAAGGGTTTGTAAAAGTCATCTTCGACGCCAAGTATGGGGAATTCCTGGGTTGTCACATCATCGGCTATGATGCGACGGAATTGATTGCCGAGGTTGTGACTGCGCGTACGCTGGAAACGACGGCGCACGAGATCATGGAATCCATCCACCCGCACCCGACACTCTCGGAAGCCATCATGGAAGCCACCAGGGTGGCCTACGGCATCCCCATGAATACCTGATCGGCATACGAATCTGGTAGCTCCACTCGTTCAAGGCGTGTTTCCATCACGCCTAAGAAGGCTGTTGAAGAATCAGAGTGTGCCAGGGTGCCAGGGTGCCAGCGTCGGAATGCCATCTGCAGCGTGGTGTGCTCGGGTTTCTTGAACAGCCTTCCAAACCCCCGGAGCAATGTCCTTTCTCGTTGACGGAATCCTGCACGTCCACGCATCCGACAACCTCATTGCAGGCCCTTCCGGCCGCATTGCGGTGGAACATCGGGTGATGAACGTATTCACGGTGCTGCTGGACAACCCCGGCGCCGTCGTCAGTCGGTCCGAGCTCATGGAGTCGGTGTGGAAAGACGTCTGCGTCAGTGACGGGTCGTTGACAAAGGCCGTAAGTGAGCTTCGCCGGGCGCTGAACGATGCCGGCGCATCGCGACCGATCATTGCAACGGTGCCGAAACGTGGATACCGGTTGGATGGCGTCGTAACGCTGACCGAGATGCCTTCCCGGCCGAATCCCCACCCGGTGCCGGTCCGCGACAGGCGACGATCCCCACTCCTGGCCGCAGGGGTTCTTGCCTTCATGGTGTTATTCACGTTTTCAGGCGCTACGCCCAATGTGATGGTGCGCACGCTCGAGGGCAACGTTCCGGAAGGCGTCTTGCTTCCCGTCACGGAGTATGTGTCGGGAACCAGTCGCATCAAGTTGAAGGGTGTTGTATGCGATGACAGCCGTTCGCATACCATCCAGGAATTCCGGGAGGCGTTCCGCGAGGAACGCCTCCCGGAAGGATGCTCCAAGAGCTACTGAACAAGCACGGACTCTACGTTCCTGAACAGGCGCAAGCTCTCCCGACCGCCGAAGTTGTTGAACAGCACCGTCGTTGCACCCAGGTCGGGATAGATACGAAAATCGGCCGTCATGCCGGGACCTCCTCCGTTGTGACCGTAACTGAGATGGCCGTTCGTTTCGTGGACGCCCACGCCATATCCATAGGAAACGCCGGGCCCCATGGGACGCAGGGGTTGAAACAGAACGTTCCGGGTCTCATCGGACAACAGTGTCCCGTCCAACAGCGCCCGACCAAAAGCCAGCATGTCATTGACCGTAGCGTAGGCACCACCTGCGGGTGACCCGATGAGTTCCAGCAGGTGGCCGGCGGGTACCCTCTCACCTGTGGCATCATCCAGCATGTATGGAACGGCGCGGTCACGCATGCTGCCCGTTGACTCGAAGAACCCTGCGGTTTCCATTCCCGCAGGTTCAAACACACGCCGCGCCATGTATTCGTAATACGACATGCCTGTGACGCGCTCAATGATGAGCCCGGCGACCACAAATCCGGCATTGCTGTAGGCATCGCCCGATCCCGGGGAGAAAGCAAGCGGTTCTTGGCTGAACGTATCCACGATGCCCCGCACCGTACGCGAGCCGTGCTCGAACGGGTATCCCTGCAATCCGGAGGTATGATTCAGCAGTTGGGCGACCGTGACGGAATCGCGCACAATGGCTTGCGGATAATCGGGCACATAGGTCCCTACGGTGGCGTCCAGTCGGACCGATCCGGCATCGATCAATTGTCCGATGGCCACGGCCGTCATCATCTTGGTGATGGAGCCCATGTTGAACCGGGTGGAAAGCGCATTCGGGCGCTGCGCACCGGCATCTTCCCATCCGTATGTACGCTGCCAGTAAACACCGTTCATTGTACCGACGGCTGCAATGCCTGAAAACGTTCCGGCTTCCGCTTGTTCGTCGACCAGGGTTTGAATGGATGTCACTTTCCCGTCCAACGCCTTGTCGGACAATTGGCCGCACGCGGCCGGGACATTCATGAGGAGCAGAAGGCAGAGAAGTGCAGTTGTTCGCATGTTGACATTCGATTGATGGACAAACCACCAAATTGCCTTCCTGGCCATCCATGCGCCTGAAGAAGACCGGAAGTTCTTCTGCAGAATGCTCTTCAACCAAGAAATGCATTCATCAGCGTTTCCCATTCCCGCATGAAGGTGTCGCGGTACCAGATTGCATCCCGTTCGCGTACAAACCGTTCTCCATCCGGGGACAGTGCCGTGTATTGGTACGTCACGTCGCACGTACAAGAGTCTCCTGTGACGTGATTGACGGCGATCCAGAGTTGAATCATGACCAGGTCCGGTATGAATTGAACCATGTCGACCAGGCGCGCCGCAGGATCGTGCCGTGTGATGAGCCAGGTAGCTACATGTCCCTCTACGTTCGTCTCGAAGATGGCATCAGGCTCAGCCACGCCGGATTCGGAAATGACTCGCTTCGGCATCCAACCGGGAATCCATTCGGCTTCCCGTACCGGGCACAGCAGCGGAAACACGCGGTCGGCCGATGCTTGCAGCGATTGGGAACAGGTATGGCGAACCCGGATGGGTGACTCGATGTTCATGGCGGAAACTGTTGGTTGCGTCCTTTTGATGGGTGCTGCGTCTTTAGGGATGAACAGAGGGCATGCCACGGCATCTCTCCCGTATCCATCAATAAACACGAGAACACCATGAACATACACCCTGAATCCTGTACCTGTGGCAACACCTGCACCTGTGGTGGTGGCGGATGTTGCTGACGGAGGCACGCATTGCAGACGTCCGTACGCGGCTCCTGGACTTCGTCCGGAGCCGCGTACGGGACGCCAATGACGCCGAAGACATCGTCCAGGATGTTCTGCTGCGCGCCTACAGAAAGAGCGCTGACCTCAGCACGGATGTCATGCTCGTGCCGTGGTTGTACCGGATTGCAAGGAATGCGGTGACCGACCACTACCGCCGGTCTGCAGTCCGGGCCCGAAGGGAGGCTCCAAGCACTGATGTGGACGAAGTGGCCGTCGCTACCGCATGGCCCGAACATGTCCCGGAGTCCGCATATGATGCACTTTCCGGTTGTGTGGAGCCTTTCATTCTGGCCCTCCCGGAACCGTATGGCGAGGCCATACGACGTACCGCGTTCGACGGGATGTCCCAAGTTGACCTCGCCGCAGCGTTGGATTTGTCCGCGTCCGGCGCCAAATCACGCGTACAGCGTGCCCGCAGAATGCTGGAACAGCAGGTACGTAGCTGCTGCCAACTCGCGTTTGACTCCCGTGGAAGCCTCTCGGAAGCAATTTGCAGGGACGAAGACCCGTGTAGCGGCTCGTGCTGACCCAGTCAGTTACCGGATGGCCGCCCCGTCCTCTCCGTCCGACGCGATGGGCGACAACTTCCCGTCCCGGTCCTCGGCCATGAGTACCATCCCCTGCGATTCCAGGCCCATCATCATGCGAGGCGCCAGGTTCGCAACCACCGCAACACGACGGCCCACCATTTCTTCAGCAGAGTAATGCTTCGCAGCACCGGCCAGGATCTGACGTTTTTCGAATCCGAGGTCGATGATCAGGCGAAGCAGTTTGTTTGATTTTGGCACCGGCTCGGCTTCCAGAACCGTTCCCATCCGGAAATCCATTTTCATGAAGTCATCGAAGGTGGCCGTATCGCGGACCGGTTCATACGGTGCGTCCGAGCCTTCCGGCTCGGCGGTCGTGCGGGTATCGGCTTGCTTCAGTTTTTCGACCTGTGCATCAATCACGGCATCATCAATTTTTGAGAATAGAATTTCGGCTTCACCCAATTCGGTGCCTGCCTTCATCAGCGAGGTGCCGGCATCGTCCCAGCCAATCCCCTCGGCCGGGCCATCGGGCGTGCTGGAGCGGACGCCCTCCAGGTTCAGCATCCGGCGCAAGGAGGCGGCCGAGAAGGGCAGCACAGGATCCATGAGGACGGCCAGTGCGGCGCAGATCTGGAGGGATACGTGGATGGTGTTCGCACACGCCTGTTCATTGGTCCGGCGTGTGTGCCACGGTTCCGTGTCGTTGAAGTACTTGTTGCCAAGTCTGGCCAGCGCCATGGTTTCGAACACGGCCTCCCGCATTTTGTAATTGTCGTAGGCCTTGCCAATCCTGTCGGGAAAATCGGCAATCGCTTGCATCGTATCGACATCCACGGCCGAAGGGTTGACCAGGGCGGGCACCTTCCCGTCGAAGTAACGCGCAGCGAACGTCATGGTCCGGTTCACAAAGTTGCCCAGCACGTCGGCCAGTTCGGAGTTCACACGCGTCTGGAATTCAGACCAGTTGAAGTCGGCATCCTTCGTTTCAGGAAGCGTGCTCGCGAGCGCGTAGCGCAGCAGGTCCGGCTGAAAGTCCTCGAGGTACTCATGGAGCCACACGGCCCAGTTCCTGGAGGTCGAAAGCTTGTCCCCCTCGATGTTCAGGAATTCGTTCGCAGGAACGTTGTCCGGAAGGACGAAGTCACCGTGGGCCATGAGCATGGCCGGAAACATGAGGCAATGAAAAACAATGTTGTCCTTGCCAATGAAGTGCACCAAACGGGTGTCATCGGACTTCCACCACGTTTCCCATGCATCCGGTGTCCCCTGCTTCGCCGCCCACTCCTTCGTAGCGGAAATGTAGCCGATCGGAGCATCGAACCATACGTAAATGACCTTTCCGTCGGCGTCCACACCAGCGGTCTCTGCCACATCCTTCGGCACGGATACTCCCCAGGGGACATCACGCGTAATGGCGCGGTCGCGAAGTCCTTCCTTCAGCCATGACTTGATTTGACCGGTAACATTCGACTTCCACTCGGGGTGCGTGCCTATCCACGTCGAAAGGCGCTCCTGGAAATCACCCAATGGTAGATACCAGTGGGTCGTCTCACGGAGCTCCGGCGTTGCTTCGGACAGGGTGCTTCGGGGATTCTTCAGCTCCAGCGGGCTCAGGGAAGAACCACATTTTTCGCACTGGTCTCCGTAGGCATTGTCATTGCCGCACACCGGGCACGTGCCCACAATGAAGCGGTCTGCGAGGAAAATGCCCGCCTCGGGATCGAACAGTTGCTGCTCGGTACGCAGGGAGAATGTGCCTTTTGCCGCCAGGTCGCGGAAGAATGCCTGACTCGTCTCCGCATGCAGGGGCGACGTCGTGCGGCCGTAGTGATTGAACGACATGCCGAATGCGTTGAAGGCATTTTCGATCATGGGATGAAACCGATCCACCAGTTCCTGGGGATCAATTCCTTCCTTCCGGGCCCGTACCATGATGGCGACTCCCATTTCATCGGAACCGCAGACGAACATGACATCCTCTCCCTTCAGCCGCTGATAGCGGCAGAACAGGTCAGACGGCAGGTAGGCGCCAGCCAGGTGCCCCAGGTGAACGGGACCGTTCGCGTACGGCAAAGCGGCCGTGACGAGGATGCGCTTGAAAGACATGGTATGACGGATAGTGGGAAACGGCAGTCCGCAATAAACGAAACGACGACCACTGAGTCGCCTCCTGGTCGTGGAATCCCCATAAATACGGGTACGGAAACCAGACCGACATGCCTCCGTTTCAGCGCCCCTATGCTGCTTGTCATCCCTGCTATCGACCTCCGGGGCGGCTGTTGTGTCCGCCTGTACCAAGGCTCCTATGAAAAGGAGCAGGTGTACTACGAGGATCCCGTCAAAATGGCGCGTCTGTGGAGAATCCAGAACGCGAAGGTCCTCCATGTGGTGGACCTCGATGCCGCGCGGGGTGGAACGGAGGACAACAAACGTGTCATCCACGAAATCTGTGAAGCTCTGGACATTCCGGTCCAGGTCGGCGGCGGCATCCGGACCATGACGGATATCGAGAATGCCTTCGAGGCCGGCGTGTACCGCGTCATCCTGGGAACCTCAGCAATACGGGAGCCGGAATTGGTCAGCGAAGCCATTGCCCGTTTCGGATCCAGTCGAATCGTTGTCGGGATCGATGCACGGGACGGAGAGGTCCGAGTGGACGGCTGGACGGAAGGCAGTGGAGAGGACGCCGTTGAATTCGCCCTGCAAATGGAGGCCGCTGGATGCTGCCGCATTGTCTATACCGATATTTCCAGGGACGGCACACTTGAAGGTCCGAATCTGGATGCCTACCGGGAATTGGGCACACGCCTCACCAAGGCCAGGATTACGGCATCAGGCGGAATTGGTGACTACAAAGACCTGCTGGCGGTCGCCTCACTGGCCCCGTACCGCGTCGACTCCGTGATTGTCGGACGCGCACTCTACGAGAACCGCTTTCCGTGCCAACAATTCTGGTGCTGGAACAACAAGGAAATCGTTGACCTCGAGCGGTTTTCCACGGCACGGATTGCCGATGAGTCCAAAAAGGACTGATGTCCTCCGTTCTCGGTATACTTTTTTTCTCACAACGGCAATAAGTGTTCGGCGTGGTCCGTTGAATGGATGTCGGTCGCATCGGAAGCACGCGCCGAGTCCTTTTCAACGCCCAATCACGTGTAGTCCATGGCAACAAACGATGCACCCGAACGCCGCGAGAAAGTAGTAATGGCCCTGGGCCTTGTGGCCATTATCCTTTTCTCCGCCAACCTGATGGCCATGGTGGCCCGCCATTTCTGGCCCAACATGCCCATCATTGGCGAGCCCCGAACCGAAGAAGTGGTTGTGGAGTCCGTCCACCATGCTCCTCACGTGGTCTGGGAAGTGCAGACCGATCAACTCGAGCGCGACCTGCGCCGCCTCGAGCGCAGAATTGCCCGAGAGAGGGCTTCGCTGGACGCCACAGCAACAAGGCACATCATCCTCAACGATACAGGCAACAAGCTTGAAATCCGGCTCCAGAGGCAAGCGCAGGAGGTGTCGGAAGCAAAGGTAGCCATGAATATTGCCACTCGAATTGCGAGCGACGTTGTCTCGAAAGTCGAAACGCCACGCGTTGTGATCCGCAGCCAGCGCAATTAGTGCCTGATGTGACATCGGATCCTCCGGGATCCGCTCGACCGTGGAGCGCTGAGGTTCAGGGGGTGGACCCGCGCTCCGCGGTCGTCTTATTTTGGGGTCATGAACCCTATCGAATGCCAGCGGAAGGCCTTTCGCCTGCCCGACGACCTCCACTACCTGAATTGCGCCTACATGTCACCACTGCCTGCTGTGGTCGAGCAGGCAGGCGTGGATGCACTGACCAAGCTGCGCAATCCTGCTCTGTTCAGCACGTCGGACTTTTTCGATCCGGCTGAGCGCATACGGGCGGCCTTCGCAAAGCTCGTCAATGCTCCGGACGCCTCGCGCGTTTCGCTCATCCCCGCCGCATCGTACGGCATCGCTACGGCCGCCCGGAACATGCACGTGGAGCCCGGGGACGAGATCCTTGTGATCGAAGAGCAGTTTCCGTCCAACATCTACTCCTGGAAGCGCTTGGCCGCGGAAACCAGTGCGCGACTGAAGATCGTGAACACACCAGACGTCCCCATCGGTCAGCGGGCAGAGGCCTGGAGCAGACACATCCTGGACGCCATTGGAGCACGTACGCGTGTCGTGGCCTTGCCTCATGTGCACTGGACCGATGGCACCCGCTTCGATCTGGAGGCCATCGGCGCCCGCTCCCGTGATGTCGGCGCATGGTTCGTCATTGACGGTACACAATCGGTTGGCGCGATGCCGTTCCATGTACCCACCATTCAACCGGATGTCCTGGTCGTTGCCGGCTACAAGTGGATGATGGGGCCGTATGCTACCGGTGTGGCCTGGTGGAGTGAGCGCATGCTCGATGGTACGCCGCTCGAGGAAAACTGGATCAACCGCCGCGGCAGTAAGGATTTCGCCGGTCTGGTGGACTATGAAGACGCGTACGCGGAAGGCGCCATTCGCTATGATGTCGGGGAGCGATCCAACTTCACGCTGCTGCCCATGCTGGAAGCCGCGCTCAATTTGCTCCTGGATTGGACTCCCGAGGGTGTACAGGCCTATTGCAATGCCCTGACCGCCGAGCCACTGAGCCGGCTGACGGAAATGGGGTTTACAAAAGGCACCACAGGGCATCATTTGTTCGGGTTGCGACTCCCGAAGGGGCTCGACCCGGAGGAGACCCGCCTGGCCCTGCAAGAGGCAGGCGTATCGGTATCGGTCCGCGGATCAGCGGTGCGTGTGTCCCCGCACGTATACAACACCGGACGGGACCTGGACGTATTCATGGACGTACTGGAGGGGCTTACCCGCTCCTGACCGATTCCCGGTCCTTGGCACTCGAATTGCACACAGTGCAACCATGAAACCAACCTCACATCTGCGCCTGAATCTGCCTTCCATCCTCAAGACGATACCTTTGTTGTGCCTGCTTCTGTGGGGCCCGGTGACACCCATTGGCGCCCAGGATCTGGCATCGAGCGTACGGCAGCGATACAACGGTGACATGCCCATGACAGCGCATTTCATCCAGTATGTATCGTCCGATTTCCTGGAGACAGACGAACGGTTCACCGGCGAGCTTTGGCTGAGCGGCTCCAGGTACAGGATTGAAACAGGTGGCCAGACCATCGTGTCGGATGGCGTTACCTCCTGGATCCATAACCGGGGCGAACAGCAGGTTCTCATCAACAGTGTTGACCCCGATGACGACGGCTTCTCCCTCACGGCATTCCTGGCCGAGTTCGATTCCGCCTACGAAATAACCGTTCAGCCCGATTCGGTATTGGACGGATCGCCGGTCCACGGCTTGTTGCTGGTCCCCGCCGATCCCTTTGCGTCCTTCCAACGCGTCACCATGTGGGTCCGGTCGGCGAACCTTGACATCGTCCGGCTGTATGTCGTGGACCTCAACGACGTGTCCATGGAATTCCGGTTGTCCGATACACGCTTCCTGAAGCCCGACGAACTTCCCGGATCCACCTTCGAGTTCCGTATTCCGGACGGCGTGGACGTCATCGACCTCCGATAGCTTTTCATGCCCCTGTCCCCGACCGTTCGTACCTGGCTTCTAAGCATCGGCAGTTTTCTGCTGGCTGGAATCCTGCTGTATTTCGCACTGAGGAACGCTGACCTGGAAGCTGTGGGAGCGGCTCTGCGTGACGCCGACTACCGCTGGCTCCTCCCGGTTCTCTTTATCACGCTGCTGAGCCACTGGCTCCGCGCCATGCGCTGGGGCATAATGCTCGATGCCCTTCCCGGACAGGACCGACGTACGTCCCGCCTGGTGGGTTTTCTTTCGATCATGATCGGATACATGGCCAATTATGCCGGGCCTCGCGTTGGTGAGCTGGTGCGATCGGGCAACATGGCAGCGCATGAGCGCATTCCGTTTTCCTCGATGGTGGGTACCGTCGTTGCCGAGCGCGTGTTGGACGTGCTGACGCTGGCGCTTGCCCTTCTGACGCTGCCACTTCTATACGGGCGCAGGTTGTGGACTCTGTCCGACACACTGTTTGAACCCTTGTCAGGCGTATCGACCGCTACCTGGGTCATCATCCTGGCCGTCCTGGTCGTTGGCGGTTCCGTCGCGGTATGGATCCTGTTCTTTCGTGTCGGTTCAGAATCGACCTCCCGGATCAGCGGGTTGGTGGGCACGTTTCGACAGGGCCTGTTGTCCGTGGTCCGGACCGGTCGCGGCAGCACCATCCTCCTGCTTACCGCTGCCATCTGGACCTGCTACGCAACCATGGCCTACGTACCCTTCGCCATGCTGCATCAGACCGCGGCATACGGCATTTCGCCGATCGATGCATGGGGTCTCATGCTTCTGGGGTCGTTGGGCGTGGTCATTCCGGCTCCGGGCGGGATCGGAACGTTCCACCTCATTACCATCCAATCGTTGGCGCTTCTCTACGGCATGCCCGAGTCCGACGCCGCCACCTACGCCCTCTTGACCCACACCGGCCAGATGATTCTCTATGTGCTGGTCGGGTTCATTGCCATCATTTACCTTGGCGGTGTGAAACGCGTTCCGGCTTCCAAACGATGAACCTGCTGCTCTTCCTGGCCATGATGGCCGTTCCGGCCGACACCACGGACTTCACCTACGATCCGTTCACGGCACCGCTGCAATCCGACCTGACACCCGGTACCGACGTCATGCATGTCCGGGCCGCACTGGTCCTGCTGCCGGCGCAACGGGCCATCCGCGGCACGGCGTCCTATTTTGTCCAGCGGTCCGATTCCACGTTCGTATTGCGCGTTGGTGCGGCCTCAGTGGAAGGAGTGCGCGTGTTCGAGGACAGCGCCTCTTGGCAGGTTTCCGGCGATACACTCCGCATCCATATTCCGAATGATGCCGGACAGGAAGTCATCGTGCACGTCGACTATGCCACAGAGCGCGTCGGGTACGACATCCGGGGCCGTGCCGGTTGGACCGCCGTGTGGACGCCCTCCCGAGCCGATGAGTCCCACTGGATTCCGCCTCCCCTCGCCTGGGCCGATGCGTTCAGCGTAGACATCAGCATGAGTGTCCCGCCTTCCTGGGATGTCCGCTTTCCGACGGGAACGCATGTTCCTGTAAAGGGACCGGACTTTACGACGCACGTCTGGCAACCGGAAGGTGAGCGGCTGGCACACGGACTCGGGTTCCTGGCCGCTGAGCCCGGACTCCTCGTACAACGGGACTCCCTTGTGTGGAGCCTTTCGGACGAAGTCGAACGGCCCGATTCCATCGTCGGCGTCCCGTCCATCCTGCTGCCGGCCGGCTATCCCTCACACTACTGGAACGGACTGCATCTGCTCTCTGATGAAACCGTACTGGAAAAAACGCCGGTCTTGCGGGTATTCCAACAGAACCTGTTCCTGGCTCGTGCCGAACTCGGCGCCTTGCAAACAAGCGCGTACCTCACCGACGGATGGCTGTCCGAGTCCCTTCCGGCGTTCCTGGCATCCGAGCGCCTGCGATCCACGCACGGTGATGGTGCATGGGCCCAGCTCATGGAAACCGCCCGCGACCGCTACCTTCGAGAAACGGAATCCTATTCCCGACCGCTCGTATGGGATCGATGGAATGCGCCGCTGGATCTGGAAGATGCACACGCCTTGTGGAAAGGCCTCTGGATTGTGCACATGCTGGCCGAGGCGACGTCCGTCCCCGCCGTGACAGCCGCCATTCTGGACCTGAACGTGGCTGCCGAACACGCGCCGGTCGACACCGAAACCTTCCGGGAGCAGCTTGAAGCGGTTTCAGGTGATCGCCTGTCGGGCTTTTTCGATACCTGGGTCTACGGGGCAGGTCATCCCATCATGACGGTCATCTATTCGCATCAGCCGGACAGCGAGCGCCTGACCATGATTCTGCAGCAGGAACAGGACGGTGCGTTCATGCCCGAAGTATTCCCCTTCAGCGCTGCATTGACGGTATCGACCATCGCCGGTCTCGACGTGTATCCGATTGACATGACATCCCGAGAGGTGCGCCGCACCGTGGACGCTCCCCTGCGCCCCCGGTATGTCTACCTGGACGATGCCATGTCCGTGTTGTTTGAATGGTCGTCGCCACCCGATCCGGACGACGTGACAGCACGCCTGCGTGACGCGACCGATGTCGTGACCAAGGTCCAGTTGCTGTCCGTGCTCACGGACGGCGAGCCCGATTCCGGCCTCCTCATTGGCTTGCGATCCGTCATAACCGATGCTCCTGCGCCGGTACTGGAGACCGCGCTTCCTGTTCTGGCGGCCATGGCCCCGTCTGCCTCTGCGCTTCGGATCATCATGGGAATGCCCACTTCCGATCCCGGTGTCGGAAGGGCGCGTTTGACTGCCCTGGCCGCGTTCCCGGGCGATGAAGCGGCCACGCAGGCACTTGCGACAGCCAACAACAATCAGAATGGCTTCCTGTTGGAAGAGGCGGTCCGGATCCTTGTTGCCCGTCGCCAAGGTCTTTCCTGGTCGGTCCTCCAGTCTGCGCTTGTGACGGACAGCGACGAAGACCGCATCCGTCGACAGGCCATCCAACTCGTTGAGACCTCCGACCGGAGTGCGCGGGAGCGCCTCGCCGCGCTGTTGCCGCTCACGGAAGGTCCCAATCGCCCGGTCACGCGCGGCGAAGCGCTCTTGGCGGCCGCCCGCGTGGCGCCCACCGACTGGACCGTTCGCCGGCGTACGGCGGCGTGGCTACCGGACGAACGTCCCGCCCTTCGGGCGGCCGCCATCGCAGCACTGGCCCTGCTGCCAGACGACGCTGTCAGCTCAGCCGCCCTCGAAGGCGCCCTGAAGGCCGAAACGAGGCCAGCGCTGCGCCGCGCCCTCCAAGCGTACATGTCCGACCGCTGAACGCTTTCCCTTGGGAAGGTCGATCCACTCGTTCCTTTTTCGCTGCTGCTCGTCCCCCCTGATGTACCGTTCAGGTCATTTCATTTTGCACGGCCGGTGCGTGACCCTACTCTCAGGTTGCGATTGAGGGCATCACTGCCCATCGCTGCATCCGGAAGACGCAGCTCCCGTCGTAATGAAATCTTGAGAAGCCATCATGCAAGCGACAAACGAGAGGAACGGCAACCCGCTTCAGGGACTCATCAACAGTGATGTGTATGAAATGCTGGAGCGTCACAACCTCCTCAACGAGAAAGGTGTCCGCGACTACCAGATCCGGAAGACATTCCGCACCATGCGACGGGAGAACATCCCGGCATACGATGCCATCGAGCACCTCCGCGAAGAATATCCCTATCTCCAGTTCGACACCATCCGCAAGATCGTGTACAAACTGAACACGCCACGGAGATAGTTGACATTTCAGGTGATGACCAGCACCGATAGGGGTTGGTCATGCTTGAAAGGTGGGCACCCCGGCCTGTCGCAAGACGGGTCGGGGTGATCTTTTTCAACCGCCTTCTACATCCGGCAGCGTATGGCCTGGAACAGCAGGATGGCGGCGGCAACGGAGGCGTTCAGGGATTCTGCAGGGCCGCGCATGGGAATACTGACCTCGAAGTCGCACAACGCACGAACGCTCGGAGCCATACCCTTTTCTTCGGACCCGATGACCAGTCCGAGCGGGGTATCCCAGTCCATGTCCCACATGGACGTCTTTCCCGCGCCCTCGGCACCGGCAATCCAATAGCCGCGCTCTTTCATGCCGGTGATGACCTGTTTCAGGTTTCCAGCCCTCGCAATGGGCATATGCGTGATGGTGCCGGCGCTCGTCTTGACCGATGCAGCCGTGACCGGCGCCGCTCCCCTCTCGGGAATCACGATGCCACTGGCCCCGGCGGCAACACCGGACCGCACAATGGCACCCAGGTTATGCGGATCCTGGATGTGATCCAACAGAAGCACAATGGGCTTCCTCGTCATGACATCGTCCCGCGTCGGAGCAATGCGTGACAGCATTTCGTCCGGATCCAGATACCGTATGGGCGCCACCACGGCAACGGCACCCTGGTGGTTCACACCCGGCACCATCGAATTCAGCTTTCCTTGCGGGACGGCCTGGACAAACACACCGGCATCCACGGCCAGGCGCCGTATTTCTCCGAGGGATCCTCCTCCCGAACTCAGGAGCAGCAATTTTTCGACCCTCTCCGGATCCTGCTCAAGCAATTCGCGGACCGGATTGCGCCCGGCAACATACCGGCTTCGGTCATCAGAAGAACGGCCGCTCATGCCGTGACCCCGGATTCAGGCGTCGCTTCGGCCGGGCGCCAGAAACGCCACATGCCAATGCCACCCGCCACTATGAAGACAACGGCCAACACCTCTGCCTGGGTCGCGGTAATCCCGAACACATCGAATTCGTTGTTCACGCGGATCTGCTCAATGAGGAGGCGCTCCACGCCCCCGGCGAGCAGATACACCCAGAACAACCACCCCTTCCTGTGATTGTGGTTGCGCAAACGCCACAACATCATGAACAGCAAGGACGCCCCAACAAACTCATAAATGGGCGTGGGGTACACCGGCGCCGACGAGAGGTCTATCCCGAGAATGTTGTTGGCGTAATCCTCGGCCCACAACCATGTCGGAAGCCAGGATGGCTTGGCGGCAACATCGGCCGCGATGCCCCAGTCACCGTCGCCGGAGAGGTGACATCCAATGCGACCGATTCCGTACGCCAGCATGAGGCCCGGGGCGTTTGCGTCCGCGACAGATGACAGGTCGAGTCCCTTCTTCTTCACGTAGCGGGCAATCACGACACCAGCGACCACAAGGCCTCCGTAGAAGGTGAAACCGCCCGTCGAGAAGATCATCCGGAGGGGCGCGGCGAAGAACGTCCCCAGGTTTTCCAGGATGTGGAATACCTTGGCCCCTGCAAATCCGGAGAAAATGGCCAACATCGTGAACGTACCGACGATGAACGACGGGCTGGCCACGATCTGTTTTGTACGTCCTTTCTTCGCTGTCGGGTCGTCAATCTTGACGCCGGACAATTGACCGATGTTGTACATACGGTCGAATTCCTTCTGCAGCAGCCAGGCAGCTGTCATCGCAGCCAGTGCCACCATGAACCCGAACGAATAGATCGGGATGGGCAGGCTGAAGCCGAACAGGTCCTGAAAAATGTCGCTCAGTCGAGGATACATGCCTTGATTTGGTCGAGTGGTACCATGACCTGTTCACCTGATTCCATGTCTTTTACCGCCACATGGCCCGCCTCCAGTTCCGCGTCGCCCACGATGATGACCTTGGGAGCTTGCTGACGGTTGGCTTCCCGCATCTGCGCTTTCATGGAGCGCCCTTTCAGATCATATACGGCCCGGATACCGGAAGAACGCCAGTCATGAACGGCCGAGAACGTCCATTCCGCTGCGGCGTCCCCGAGGGCCACCACAAAAATGTCCGGCGCCTCATACTCCGGTAGTGTCGTGCCGGCCGCCGACAGCGCCAGGAACAGCCGTTCCATGCCGGCTGCGAACCCTACGGCTGGCACCGGCTTCTTCGAGCCCACGTCTTCTGCGAGGAGGTCGTAACGCCCCCCACCGGCAAGCGTGCTTTGCGCTCCCAGGACCGGAGAATCGATTTCGAATGCCGTTCGGGTGTAATAGTCGAGTCCGCGGACAAGGAAGGGGTCCTCTTCAATGTCCACACCGACAGCGGTGAGGTGCGCCTTTACGGCTTCGTAGTGGGCCCGGCTCTCGTCGTCAATGTAATCCGTGATGATGGGAGCTCCCAACAGCAGGGCGCGTTCCTTTTCGCTCTTCGTGTCCAGAATGCGCATCGGATTGGACTCCAGGCGCTGCCGGCTGATGTCGCTGAGCTGGTCAGCGAGGGGTGTCAGGAATTCCACCAGCGCCTCCCTGTAGCGGGGACGGGATGCTGCATCCCCGATCGAGTTGATCCGCACCGTGAAGTCCGTGAGTCCCAGTTCCCTGTAGATGTCGATGGCCATCAACACGGTTTCTGCATCGGCCCGGGGATCGTCAGCGCCAATGAACTCGGCCCCGAACTGATGGAATTGGCGGTAGCGGCCTTTCTGGGGACGTTCAGCCCGGAAACACGGTCCGATATAGAACAGACGCTGCACACCACCGAGTTGCTCAAGGTTGTGCTGCAAATACGCCCGCATGACCGGCGCAGTAACTTCTGGCCGAAGAACGTAGTGGGTATCGCCACGCTCGAAGGCAAACATCTCCTTGGAGACGATATCGGTGAGCTGGCCCACGCCCCGGGCAATGAGCTCGGTGGGCTCCAGAATGGGTGTGCGGATTTCACGCGCACCGTAACGGTGCATGACGCGTCGTATGACCGCCTCCAGTTCCTGCCATGCACGCGAACCGGCAATGGCATCGCCACCACTCGATTGCGGGTCCGGCAGCACGTCGAACGTACCGGTGATATTCCGGAATGGATTACTCATCAAGCAAATTGTTTTCGGCTTCCTGCAGGGCATCCAGGAGCTCCTGCGGTGTGGATGCCGCCGACAGCTTCTTCCGGACGGCTTCCCGGTTCATGAGTCGTGAAATCCGGCTCAGGACCTTTACGTGTTGTGATTTTGCATCGGGCTCGCCCACCAGAAGGAACACCAGCCGGATTGGGAGGTCGTCGATCGCTTCGAAAGGTACAGGGTCGGCCGTTACGGCCATTGCCGCTACGGTTCGCGATACGGCATTGGTTTTTGCGTGCGGAAGTGCCAGTCCCTTGCCCACACCTGTAGACATACTGTTTTCCCGTCGCAGTACAGCCGTCCGGACTGCCGCCAGGTCCACCACCTCTGATCGCCCCTCAAGAAGGGCGATCATGGCATCGATCAGCTCGGCTTTGCTCCCGGCCTTCAGACCGACGGCTACCGAGTCGGGTGTCAAAAATTGGCTGACGTGCATGATTGGACCGTGATTTCCCGCGTTTACCCATCAGAGACAGGTACGTTCTTCAAGTTCGCACGAACTCGCTCCACAACGGCCGCCATGTCACGGGGCTGGGGTGCCTCGAAGTACACCTCCTGGCCCGTGGACGGATGCCTGAATCCGATCGAGGCAGCGTGCAAGGCCTGCCTGGGCAGAAGCTTGAATAGATTCTGGTAGAACACCCGGCGGGTACCGTCGGTCCGGCCGTGCTGGATCCGGTCGCCTCCGTACGTCTTGTCGCCGAAAACATGATGCCCCATGTGCTCGGCGTGTACGCGGATCTGATGGGTCCGTCCCGTCTCCAGCCGGAAGGCGACCAACGAAGTATCCACGAAGTACTCCAGCACATCGAAATGGGTGATGGCGTGCTTCCCGTGCCCCTCGCGGGAAACGGCCATGCGACGACGGTCCCGGGGGTCGCGGGCCAGCCACGTGTCTGCCGTTCCACCCTCACGCTCCGGGTGTCCCCACACGAGCGCTTCGTAATGTCGCTTTATGCTTCGTTCCGCAAACTGGGCAGCCAGATGTGCATGTACCACGTCGTTCTTGGCAATCACGAGCAAGCCGCTGGTATCCTTGTCCAACCGATGAACGATGCCAGGGCGCAACGCCACGTCACCGTCGAAGCGTGGAGCGGCGTTCACGGTCGAGAGTGATAAGGACTCGTCCTCGTCCACGACCATGTCCTCATCCTCGTCGCTGTCCCCTTCCGATACCGAGAACGTCCCACTTCCAAGGTGATGCAGCAGCCCATGAAGCAGCGTGCCGGTCCGGTGCCCGTATGCCGGATGTACCACGACGCCCGCCGGTTTGTTGACGACCAGAAGCACTTCGTCTTCATGGATGATATCCAGGTCCATGGGCTCGGGAACGATCTCAAGGGGCGGCGGGCGCAGCAATGTGCACGCCAGCACGTCCCCGGCCTGAACCACCGTGGACGGCTTCGTAGCCGGCTCCCCGTTCACGAGCACCCGACCTTCCTTGATGCCTTTTTGGACCTTGGCACGGGTCGCATTCTGAATGAAACCTGTGACGTACACGTCCAGGCGCTCCCCTTCCCGGTATCCAGGCGGAACCTCCAATATGATTTTTGTCTCTTCCATTTGTAACCAATCGTAAGGGGTCCCGTCTACAACCACATGTTCAGAGGAAACAGTGGCAACATCCTCTCCTCTGCATTTCTGCGAGCCGGTCGCCTGGTGGGGTCGACCGGCTCGTTTTTTTTGTCCCGGATTTCAGCGCCCCTGCCGGAGCGCGTAACGGCCTCCCGGCAGCAGGACCACAAGTTGATCCGATTCTAGACGCATGAGAGCGAGCCACAATTCCCGTGGCAAGATACGGGCTTTTATCGCAAGGGCCTCACCCGTCTCCTCCCCATCCTTCAACACGCCCAGAATGCGTTTTTCGGCCTCCGTCCGATTGGATTGCCGCGCAACTCCCGGGTCTGCCCCCTCTCCGGCATTTCTGCCGCTCGCTGACGACTCAGGAAGCACCCTTCCCTCGCGCAACTGACGGATCAAGTCCTCGGTCGACACGACTATACCCCCGCCATCCGCAATGAGCATATTCGACCCCCGCGCAGCCGCCTGATCGGCCCGGCCCGGTACGGCAAAGATATCCCTGTTCTGTTCTGTGGCCGTGGCCGCGGTTATCAGTGCACCGCCTTTCTCGAAGGCTTCCACGACCACCGTTGCTGCCGAGAGACCGCTGATGACCCTGTTCCGACGTGGGAAGTGACCGCGGCATGGGGCCTCCCCCGGCAGGAATTCCGATACCAATGCTCCTGTTCGGGCAATGTGCTCCTGCAGCGCTTCATGCCCGGGCGGGTACACCTGACCCGGGCCGCATCCCAGGACGGCGACCGTCGTGCCCTGGGCATCGAGCGCGCCTCGGTGGGCAGCGGCATCAATCCCGTACGCCAGTCCGCTCACCACGCTTCCACCGGCGTCTGCGATTGCCAGACCCAAGCGGTGTGCCATGCGCCGACCATAGTCGCTGCAACGACGGGTTCCGACAATGGCGATGGACGGCATGGTCAGGGCGTCCACACGGCCGAATACCCACAAAAGTGGTGGGGCAGCCGTTTCCCTCAGCAATTGAGGGTATGCTTGGTCATACAGCCACAGCAGATCCCACCCGTCTGGCGGACGGATTGTGATTTCCGCACGTCGCGCCTTCTCCAACGCAGCGACGCGGACCCGCCCCATGCCCTGCACGGACTTCCAGTGGCGCGGCCCGGCGTCGAGCACTTCCGCCGCGCTCATTCCTGTCTCTTCTTTCCCTGCAAGGGCCTTCAGGAACGCAGGACCAATGCTCCGCGCTTGCAACAGCCGGAGCCTGGCTTCCATTTCCCTGTCAGCCGCCCGTCTCACTCCTCTCCGTCCCGTTCCGCCTGGATCGTCTCCCACAACGTCCGTTTCAGGACATCCAGCCCCGAACGGGACACGGAACTGATCGGAAGCATGGTCACGTCGGCTGGCAGCCCCTTCCGGGCATCAGCGATCACCTTTTTAAGCTCATCGGGCGCCACAAGGTCCATTTTCGACAGAGCGATCATACGCGGCTTGCGCAGCATGTCCTCGTTGAATGCTTCCAGCTCGGCCAGGAGTGTTGCGTACTCACCGGCCACGTCTTCGGACGTCACAGGCACGAGGAACAGGAGCACTGCATTCCGCTCAATATGCTTCAGAAACTGGATGCCCAGACCACGCCCTTCGTGCGCGCCTTCAATGATCCCCGGGATGTCGGCCATGACAAACGACTGGTAGTCGTCCACGGACACGACACCCAGCGATGGCTCCAGCGTGGTGAACGGATAATCCGCCACCTTCGGCCGGGCGGCCGAAATACTGGATACCAGCGTACTCTTGCCTGCATTGGGAAAGCCCACCAGGCCTACATCGGCCAGCAACTTCAATTCGAATGTGATATTCCGTTCTTCTCCATCCTCTCCAGGCTGGGAATACCGGGGCGTCTGATTGGTCGATGACTTGAAGAACGTATTCCCCTTGCCACCACGTCCTCCCTGCGCCAGCATGACCGTCTGTCCGTCCTCAGTAACTTCGCCGATGACCTCATCGGTCTCCGAGTCCTTGGCAACGGTCCCGAGCGGCGTCCGCAGAATGATATCCTCGCCATCACTGCCGGACCGGTTTCCAGCTTCTCCCGCGCCACCACTCTGGGCAAAGTGGTGCCGGTTGTAGCGCAGGTCAAGGAGCGTGTACAATTGCTTGTCGGCCTTCATGATAACCGACCCACCTCGCCCGCCGTCGCCGCCGTCGGGTCCACCCTTGGGTTCGTATTTTGCACGCCGGAGTGACATGGCGCCCCTGCCTCCCTTTCCGCTGCGGATGGTGATGGTTACGTAGTCGACGAACTTCATGATTTGAACAGGTCTTCGTGGAGGCAAGGATGCATACCGACGTATACTCCCCAGACTCCCGTCCGACCCCGATCCAGACCAACTCGTTCCATGACCCGACCCCAGAACATGAAAGACGTAACCATATATACCGATGGCGCGTGCAGCGGCAATCCCGGTCCGGGCGGCTGGGCGGCCATCCTCATGTATCAGGGAAAGGAGCGGGTCATCACCGGCGCGGAAAAGGACACGACCAACAATCGCATGGAGCTCATGGCGGTCGTCGAGTCACTCCGCGTAATGAAGGAGCCCGTCAAGGCCGCTGTCCACACCGATTCTGCCTACATCGCCAATGCCTTCCAGCAGAAATGGATTGATAACTGGCAGCGCAAGGGGTGGATGACGGCCGGGAAAAAGCCCGTCAAGAACCAGGACCTCTGGAAAGCGCTCATTGCGCAGGTCGAACGCCACGAAGTCACATTCGTGAAAGTGAAAGGACACTCGGACGATGAACTGAACAACCGGGTGGACCGGCTGGCTGTCGAGGCGCTCAAACTCCAGTAGGCTTACGGACTTCCCCCCGCCCCGACAGCGCTTCCACGAAAGCGGCGCTGAACGCCTCGACCTGCGAGCGCCTCACACCCAATGTCAGGTGCGTCCGGTCGTCGTAGTCCGACGCACCCATGACCACATCGAACTGGCCTATCACGTGCATGGCGGGTGATGTATCGTCATAATCGAACGACACCTCCACCTGGTCGCGGAGAATCACCTCCTTGGTCGGTGCATCGTCCAAGGCCTGCGCAGCGGCGTCGCCATAGGCCCTGATGAGACCACCAGTGCCCAGCTTCGTCCCGCCGTAGTACCGGGTGACGGTGACCAGTACGTTTGTCAGCTCCCGGCCTTCGATATGACGCAGGATGGGCATGCCGGCCGTTCCGTTGGGTTCACCGTCGTCATTGAACCGAAACGTGTCTCCGACCGGGTCGACGCGGTACGCACTGCATACGTGCGTGGCATTGTACTCACGCTTCCGGATGGTCGTCACCATCTCTTCGGCCTCCTCGGCCGTGGAAACAGGAAAAGCCTCCGCAATGAAGCGTGAGGCTTTTTCCTTGATTTCTGCGCGGGACGAACCCGCCAATGTGCGGTACATATCATCCGGCATGGCACCGGTCAATATAGCATCAGGAGTTCACTCGCCGAAGGAAGCTGTCCTGGCCGTCTTTCCAGAGTGCCTGCTGAGCCAGTCTTGCCGGAGCTTCAGCCTCGAAACGGGAATAGTACACGCGATATGACTCCACGCCGTTCACGACGACCTCTGCAACCCAGGCCGTGTCGTAGCGGTCGGCCATGACCTTCGCGCCATCGCGCGTCGAGAACGATCCAATCTGGAGCGTGAACGTCAATTCGGACGTATTGCTTTTGGCGGGCTCGACCTTCGTACGCACGTTCGACTCGGCAGGCGGTCCCGAAGGCACGAGGGGTACCATTTTACGGGGTTCTGCGACCGTCCGGACAATGTTTTTTTCGACCGGCGTAGCTGACCATCCTATGACTCGCGGACGCGCTTCTGCGGTCGTGTTGTCCATCCTTCCATCTTCCGGACCATCATTGGCCAGTACATCGATCCTGACATGGGTAATGCCTTCCCGGTCGAGTCCTATGCGTTCGGCGGCGGCACCCGAAAGATCAATGGTGTGCACGGGATCCGAGGCCATTCGGTCGTTGATTCGCACTACGACCGCACGCCCGTTGTCCAACCGGGTGACCCGGACCATTGTGTTGAAGGGAAGCACATTGTGCGCCGCTGTGAGGGCGTTGTGATCGTATGTCTCGCCGCTGGCCGTTATCAAACCGTGAAAACGGGTATGGTAAAAGCTGGCCGTACTCGCCGGAGCATCCGAAGATGCGAGGATCTGAGCATGCGCCGGGGTTGCAGCGAACGACAGAAAACAGATATAGAGCAGTAAACGGTACATGGTTTCAGGAGGGGTTGGTTTGTCCGGTTACTGGACATCCAATTGCCGTGCCGAACCCCGAAGCAGCCCGATAGTAGTCCGAAATGGCCATATATCCCGATCGGGCGGCGCATATTTTTCCTCCCGACGGAAAAATCAGCCGCGCCCGACGGAAAAATCAGCCGCGGATGTCCACCACAAGCGCAATCTGCTCAAGCACACCTTTCACACGGAGACACTCCTCAAACGGGCCCGTGTAGACCGTTGCCTTGCCCTCGGTATGCACCGTCCAGGCGAACGCACGCGCCTGCTCCAACGAACAGGAGGTGGCACGTACCAACTGCAGGATCACTTCATTGAATGTGTGGATGTCATCGTTGTACAGGACAACGAACCACGGCTCAGCCGGCTTGCTCGATGCTGACCGAGAAGTTTTCCATGACGGGGTTGGCAAGGAGCTTGCTACTGGCCGCTTCTGCAATGTGACGTGCATCTTCCTCTGTCTCAGCTTCCACTTCCATTTCCACGAATTTACCGATGCGCACGTGCGCAATCTGGTCGAACTCCAACTGGGTCAGGGCATGATGGGCCGCTTTGCCCTGTGGATCCAGGATGGACGGGCGAAGCGTAACCGTAACGTTTGCTTTGAACTTCATGATCGGGAAGGACGCGCTGGAAAATGGTGATGACCGCAAGATACGGATTCAGGACTCAGATTCGGTCGATGCATCGGCGTTCCAAACCGAAGATGCGAAGGATACGAGGGCTCGACCCATTCCCAGCCCCAGATACACAACCAGTACAATCAAAAGGCCCAACTCCTTGAACAGGACCAGCATCAGAAGAGCCAGAATCGTCAGGACGACCGTCATGGGCTGGGTCTTGAAAGATGCCGCGCTGGGCTTCGGGATGGATTCGAACCGGACGGTGGAGACCATGAGACCCGAAACCACGATGATGCTCGTGAGCAGGATCCGCTTCGTTTCGCCGTCCGGGGAGAGGAACGCAATGGTATCCCCGTTCAGGATGATGGCCACAAAGAACGCAGCCGACATCGGAATGGGCAGACCCGTAAACCAGTCCTTCTTCTCCCCATCGAAGGCTACGTTGTACCGTGCCAGGCGCACGGCGCCGCATATGGCCGGCAGCGATGCCACCAGCATACCGAGCGTTCCGTGACCCTCCAGAGCATAGACGTAGATCAGGAACGACGGCGCAATTCCGAAGGAAACGATGTCCGACAGGCTGTCCAGCTCCATCCCGAACAAGCTCTGCCCATTGGTAAGCCGGGCCATCATGCCGTCAAGCGCATCGAAAAAGCCCGCCAGGACAATGAGCCACCCCGCATTCAGGAAGGCCCCATGGTACACCTGTACAATCGCCAGATACCCACAGAACAGGTTCATCAGCGTAAAGAACGATGGCACGGCCGACCGGGGTATGCGACGCGGCGGTCGGCCTGCACGCAACTCCCGATAGGCCGAGAGCCGCTGCCGGAATCTGCGTTGCTTCAGACCGGGGTGCTTACGCTTCGGCATGATCCGAAACCTCCTTAAGTTGTCCAAGGATGGATTCCCCGGCTGTCACCATATCTCCGAGTTTGACGTCGATCCGGGTATCCGGGTGCACCAGGATATCCATCCGGGACCCGAATTTAACGATTCCGAAACGTTCACCGGCAGCCACCTTGTCACCTACCGTGATGTGGTACACAATCCGGCGTGCAACGGCACCCGCAATCTGTTTGAACAGGATTTTCTGTCCGGATGGATGCAGCAGGCCGAGCTGCGACCGCTCGTTCAGCTCACTCGCTTTTTCATGCCAGGCGACCAGGTAATCGCCCGGGACATACTCATCGAACTCGATCGTGCCATGCGCCGGCGCCCGATTCACATGGACATTCAGCGGAGACAGGAATATGGAAATCTGTTTGGCCGGTCCCTTGATGTAGAGTGGCTCCACCACATCCTGGATGACAACCACCTTTCCATCGGCCGGAGCCAACAGCAGCATCTCTGTGTTTGCGGGCGGCGTTCGAGGCGGGTCACGGAAAAACCATAGCGTAAACGCCGGAAGCAGGAATGCCAGGAGGAAAGCCGGCCAGCCAAAGGCTCCGGGCAACTGCCAGCCCAGCACGCCCAGTGCAACGCCAATGATGAGCGAACCAATAATGAGAGCGGTCCCTTCGTGGGCAAACATGGCAGACTGGGTGGGTTGGGTGGCAGTCTGAAACACGCAATGCTGTCTTTCGTTCTCCGGGGACCATTCCGTGACCTGACCTTCTTGCCGTGCCTTCTGTCGCTTTTCATACCCTGGGCTGCAAACTCAACTTTGCAGAAACGGGCACCATTGCGCAGCAATTTCGCCAGCGGGACTGGCAGGTGGTGGATCTGGGCCTGGCCGCAGACGTCGTGGTGCTGAATACCTGCACAGTTACCGAGGAAGCCGATCGGAAGGCGCGACAGACCATCCGGCGGGCCCTGCGCGCCAACCCCGAGGCGTGTGTGATTGTGACAGGCTGCTTTGCTCAGCTTCGCCCCGAACAGGTCTCTGAAATCGATGGTGTCGACGTGGTTCTGGGCGCGACCGAGAAGTTCGACGTATTCCGTTACGTGGATGCGTTCCGGAAATACGAAGAAACCCAGATCAGCGTCTCCTGCATTGACGAGGTGACGGACTTTGGAGCGGCTGTGTCCTCTACGGAACGCACCCGCGCATTCCTGAAGGTCCAGGACGGATGCGACTACACATGTTCCTTCTGCACCATTCCGGCTGCACGTGGGCGCAGCCGCTCGGCCAATATCGGCGATATCGTGGCGCAGGCATCGTCCCTGGCGAAAGATGGATTCAGCGAAATTGTCCTGAGTGGCGTCAACATTGGCCTGTTCGGTCAGGATAAGGGCGATGACTTGCTGGGCCTGCTTCGCGCCCTGGACGCCGTGGAGGGCATGGAACGGTACCGGATTTCATCGATCGAGCCCAACCTGCTGACCAACGACATCATCGCATTCGTGGCTTCGTCGCGTGCGTTCATGCCACATTTCCATATTCCTCTCCAAAGCGGTGACAATGCAGTGCTCGGCGATATGCGTCGCAGGTATCGCCGGGAGGTCTACACGGACCGCGTGGAGCATATCAAATCCGTCATGCCCCATGCTGCAATCGGTGCCGACGTGATTGTAGGCTTTCCCACGGAGACTCGCGAATCGTTCGAAACCACCCGCTCCTTCCTCACCGGGCTTCCCGTCTCCTACCTGCATGTATTTACCTATTCCGAGAGACCCGGCACTGTAGCCGTCGACACGCTCGGAGGATCCCCGGTACCGAAGCCGGAACGCAGCCAGCGCAACCGGGAGTTGCGGATGTTGTCGGCAAAGAAGCAGACCGCCTTTTACCGCGAGCATGCTGGGACACAGCGGGACGTACTGTGGGAGCGGGCGGCCGAAGGTGACCTGCAAACCGGCTTTACCGATAACCACGTTCGAGTTGAGGCGCCGTACAACCCGAAACGAGTCGGACGCGTGGAGCGTATCCACCTTGGGCCCCCCACCGAAAACGGCAGGCTCTCCGAATGGGATGGAATCCGTCCCGAGTATGTGCTAGCATGACTACCATGATGTCAAGAAAGCTACTTCCAACTCTCCTCCTGATAGTACTCTCACTCGGGGCATCCGCGTGCCGCATACTGGGTCCAGACGATCCGGCGTCCCCGCAAACCGAAGAAAACCGGGCCGTCTGGGACGCCATCCAGACGGGCACATACGACTATGAGCTGTTCCGGGGATGTTTTTGCGGCCATAGCGGTTGGTTCGTCGTCGACGTCGTTGACGACCGCATTTCACATGTCCGGGGACGGGATACCGACCAGGTCATTCCCGTCGAGGACTACGATCAGTTCTGGACCATCGATGATCTGTTCGACCTGATCGACGAAGCCGACGCTGATGCAGACGACCTGGAAGTGACCTGGTCAGACACCGGTTGGCCCGTAAAAATCGACATCGACTGGATTCGTGGTGCGGTCGATGACGAACTGGTCGTCGAGGTTGCCAACGTCCAGATACCCCTCCAGTAGACCTGTCCGGCTATCGCGACAGGTACAGGTTGCGCATCTCGTACGGCTTCTTGAAGTGCTCGTCGTCGAAGTCGTCGATGAACGCGATGGCCTCTCCTGTGGACTTCATTTCCGGGCCCAGCTCCTTTCGGACTTCCGGGAATTTCTCCCAGGAGAATACCGGTTCCTTCACGGCGAAGCCCTTCAACGTCGACTCCAACAGTCCCTTTTCCCTGAATTCCGCCAGTTTATGCCCGAGCATGACCTTGGTGGCAATGTTCGAAATGGGCACGCCTGTCGCCTTGGCCAGGAAAGGCACTGTCCGCGACGCCCGCGGATTGGCCTCGATCACATAGACGTCGTCGCCCTGGATGACCATTTGCACGTTTATCAGGCCCAGCACATTCATCCTGGTCGCAATCTGCGTGATGTAGGTGCGAACCGTGTCCTGGATCTCCTCGGAAATCGAATATGGCGGCACAACGGCCGTTGAATCACCCGAATGGACACCGGCAGGCTCAATATGCTGCATGATGCCAGCTACCCAGACTTCATCGCCGTCACAAATTGCATCCACGTCGAGCTCGATGCTGTTTTCGAGGAAGAGGTCCAGCAGAATCACGTTTTCCGGCAGGAGTTTCCAAATCTGCCCCACGTACTTCTCGACTTCTTCCTTGTTGATGGCGATGCGCATTCCCTGACCGCCCAGGACGTATGACGGCCGGACGAGCAGCGGATATCCGATACCCTCAGCCGTTTCGATCGCTTCCCGTACCGACCGGGCGCGACCATAGGGTGGGTACGGGATACCCAATTCCTTCAGCAGGTCCGAGAAAGAGCCCCGGTCTTCTGCCAGGTCCATATTCTCGTAGGACGTGCCTATGATGGGGATACCACACTCGTGGAAGCGTTCGGCCAATTTCAGAGCCGTCTGTCCACCCAACTGCACAATCACGCCTTTTGGCTTCTCGTGCTCAATGATGTCCATGACACGCTCCCAGAAGACCGGCTCGAAATAGAGCTTGTCGGCCACGTCGAAATCCGTGGAAACGGTCTCCGGGTTGCAGTTGATCATGATGGCCTCGTATCCGAGCTCCTTGGACGCCAGGACACCATGCACGCATGAATAGTCAAACTCGATTCCCTGGCCAATGCGGTTCGGTCCGCTGCCGAGGATCACGATCTTTTCCTTCCCTGAGACCGGGCTTTCGGAATGGGTCTCGTACGATGAATAGAAGTACGGCGTCTGGGCCGGGAATTCGCCGGCGCAGGTGTCCACGAGCATGAATGAGGGCTTCAGACCCTGTGCCTTCCGGTATACACGTACCTCATCCTCCGACACATCGTCTTGGACCAGATACGCAATCTGGACGTCCGAGAAGCCGAATCTCTTTGCCATGCGCATCATGTCCACGTCGATCTGCGACAATGATTTGCGGCGAATCTCCTCTTCTACTGTGACGATATCCTGGATCTGGTACAGGAACCATGGATCCACGCGCGAGACATCGGCAATCTCCTCGACCGATGCCCCCATTTTGAAGGCATTCCTTATCTGGAGCGTGCGGTCCCAATACGATTTCTTCAGGCGGTCCCGGATTTCCAGGCGGGTCGATTCGTCGCGGTCAGCGCCCAGTCCGGAATACCCGTTCTCCAGACTCTGCCAAGCCTTTTGAAGGCTTTCGGGGAACGTCCGGCCAATCGCCATGACCTCTCCCACCGCTTTCATCTGCGTTGTAAGCTCCTCATCGACTCCTTCGAATTTTTCGAAATTGAACCGGGGAATCTTGGTTACGACATAATCGATGGACGGCTCGAAGCAGGCACTGGTGGTGCCCGTCACATCGTTGGGCAGTTCATCGAGCGTGTACCCGACGGCCAACTTCGCCGCCACCTTTGCAATGGGATAGCCGGTCGCCTTGGAGGCGAGCGCCGACGAGCGGGACACACGTGGGTTTATCTCAATGGCAATCATGCGCCCGGTTTTGGGCTCTGTTGCAAATTGGACGTTACAACCGCCGGCAAACGTGCCAATTGACCGCATCATGCGGATGGCCGCATCGCGCATTTTCTGGAACTGCTTGTCGGTCAGCGTCTGACTCGGAGCCACCGTTACCGAATCACCGGTGTGGACGCCCATTGGATCGATGTTTTCGATCGTACAGATGATGATGACGTTGTCATTGGCATCGCGGAGCAGTTCCAGTTCGAACTCTTTCCAGCCGACGAGGCACTCTTCCATGAGGACCTCGTGCACAGGAGACAACTCCAGGCCACGCATGACCTTCTTGTCGAACTCCTGGGGCGTCCAGACAATACCGCCTCCGCTACCGCCGAGCGTGAACGAAGGCCGGATGACGACCGGCAGGCCACCCAGCTCCTGCGTGATTTCCTTGGCTTCCAACAAGCTCTTGGCCACGCGGCTTCGGGCCTGGTCAATACCGATCCGCTCCATGAGGTCGCGGAACAGCTGCCGGTCTTCCGTGATGTTGATGGCATCGATATCGACACCGATCACCTCGACGCCCATTTTCTCCCAGTACCCGCGGGCGTGGAGCTCATTGGCCAGGTTGAGGGCCGTCTGCCCACCCATCGTGGGAAGCACGGCGTCGGGCTTTTCGATTTCTACGATTTCCTTGATGGATTCCGTCGTAAGCGGACGCAGGTAAATCTTGTCGGCCGTGACCGGATCGGTCATGATGGTGGCCGGATTCGAGTTCACCAGGACCACTTCGTACCCCTCGTTCCGGAGCGCACGGGACGCCTGGCTTCCGGAATAGTCGAATTCACAGGCCTGTCCAATGATGATGGGACCGGATCCGATGAGGAGGATTTTCTTGATGTCGGTTCTTTTGGGCATGCAGGTTGGGTGCGTTAGCGTCCGGCGTAGACCATGTGGTCTTCCTTGGTGTTGATGGCATCGACACCGCGATGCTCCTTGATGTCAGCCATGAACTCATCGAAGAGATATTGGCTGTCATGTGGGCCCGGTGAGGCCTCAGGGTGGTATTGAACCGAGAATCCGCAGAATTGCTTGAAGCGAACGCCCTCAAGCGTCTGGTCATTCAGGTTCACGTGCGTCATTTCCGCCACATCGTCGGAAATCGATGCCTTGTCCACGGCAAAACCGTGATTCTGCGTCGACACCTCAACCTGCCGCGTGCGCAGGTTTTGTACGGGATGATTGGCGCCGCGATGCCCAACGAACATCTTGTAGACATCCAAGCCGGCCGCCAGCGACATGAGCTGGTGTCCCAGGCAAATGCCGAACAACGGAATGCCGGATGCCATGGCTCCCTTCACCGTATCGATATCGGCCGGCATGGAACGAGGGTCGCCCGGCCCATTCGAGAAAAAGATGCCGTCCGGGTCCCAGGTGGTCACTACGGACAGGTCGGTACCGGCGGGAAACACCCTGACGGTACAGCCGCGGGCCTTGAAGGAGCGGAGGATATTCTGCTTCACGCCGTAATCGTACACGGCAACCCGCGGGCCTTTCCCTTCACAATAGTCGTATGCTTCGGCCACAGACACGCGTGAGGCCAGTTCCAGCCCGTCCATGGACGGCCACGACTGGGCCTTGGCGACCAGTGAAGCATCGTTCAGGTCCACCGAGGAAATGACCGCGTTCATCACGCCCTTCTCTCGGATATGGAGAACGAGCGCCCGCGTGTCCACGCCGGAAATGCCGACCAGCTTGTGCCGCTGCATGAAATCCTGCAGGGACTCGTCGGTAAGCTGATTCGAAAACCGGCGCGAAAACGAGCGGACCACGACGCCCGCCACCATCGGGACCCGGGCCTCCATGTCGATGTCGGCGGTTCCATAGTTTCCGATATGCGGGTAGGTCATCATCATGATCTGCCCGTGATAGGACGGATCGGTGAAGATTTCCTGGTAACCCGTCATGGACGTGTTGAAGCACAACTCACCGCCCGTCTCTCCGCGGAAACCGACAGCCTCCCCGGTGACGACCGTGCCGTCCTCAAGGGCCAGCTTGCAAGGTGCAGCGTTCAGAAGATTTTCGTTGGTCTGGGTCATATGCAAAAGCTCAAAAAAAAACCTCCCCAGAAAACCGGGAAGGTCATCGCTAGACGTTCAGAATGTGAGGCGGTACTTTGGGGCGCATCGTTTTCGGGTTTCGGTCAAAATACGGCGACAATCCGGAGGCTTCAAGGAAAAGCTATCCACAACGAGCCAGCGACCACCCACATTGCCGCCCCGACCGTTCACGAATCATTCCGAACCCCATCGGGCGCAACTCGTTAGTGTGCAGCGTGAAGAAATTCGATAGAAACAGTATCCGCCGACAGCGCTACCCGGTCCACATCATGTGGGGACTGGTCGTTGCACTATGCATGGTGCTGTTGGCCTTCCATTTCTGGCCGAATGACTGGAATTTCGAGGATACGTACATCTACGATGCCGCGTCCCAGGAAGTGATCCAATTGGACGACATCCAGCAAACCACGCAGGAACAGAAACGTCCACCGCCCCCCCGGCCGGTCGTGCCGGTTATTGTCCCGAACGATGAGGAGTTCGATGAGGTGGAGTTGGATCTGGATGACAATCTGCTGCCCGTAGACGATCCGGGAACGGACACAGAAGTACAGGAAGGTGCCACCGAGAGTGGTGTGGCCGCCCGCGCCGACCGGGGCCCCGCACCGCGCCGTATTGTGGAGCCGCAATACCCCAGGGACGCGGATCGACGCAATGTCCGGGCTGAGATTGTCGTTCGGGTGCTGGTCAACAAGCGCGGCCGGGTTGAGCAGACAGAAGTGATTGAACGGTACCTCCTCAACAAGGACACGGCCGAGCGGGAGGAAGCGGTCACAGAGGTGGGCTATGGCGTAGAAGAGGCCGCGCTTGAGGCGGCGCAACAATGGATGTTCAGTCCGGCCCGCGAAGGCGGACAGATTGTCCAGAGCTGGACGACCGTGGCCCTCAGGTTCGGGATCTAGAGCCTGTTAACACTACGCCCTACTCGCTGCCGGTCGGGAATCGGCCCTCGAAATACCCGTCTCCGTACACGTGCAGGACTTCTGCTATTTCCACGCGAAAGCCTGCATACCATTCCTTGTAGCGCGACTTGGCAAGCCCGTGCGTGGCGTCCTTTCTGAATGCGTCCAATGCTTCCATGTCGCGCCAGTAGTACGTGACGGATGACATCCCATCCACCCCGCGCCAACGCGTCCGGCCCAAGTAGCCGTCAATGGCCTCGGCTACGCGTTCAACGCGTTCGTTGAGTGACTCGAATTCGCCATCGACCGACAGCTGCTTGAACGTGAATGTAGATGTAATCATGGAACTGTAAACCACACAACCCCCTGATCGGATTCCGTAAGCCACCGAACCGCGTATGAGCCCGGCTTTGCGTCACTGGCCGACCACCCCGCCGCGCCGGCTCCTCGCCCCCAATGCACGGTCCGGTCGTTCATGGTGTAGATCCTGTAGCGGAATCGCGTTCCTGGCTCCATGGTGGCGAGTTGCAGTTCCTTCCGCTCAGCATGCCACGCAACATGCACCGGTGCAATAGGCTGTGGCCCGGGTGGTGAGCTGCGCCACGCAGGCAACCGAACCCGGTCAATCGCCTGTTCTGACGCATAGATGGTCTGGATGTCCGATGGCCGGTACTCGCGCAGGTGATCGTCGGACCAGACGGAGTACCACGCCCATCGCTGGCCGGTAGCGATCATCTTGTCTGGGTCGGGGAGCCTGTCAGACTCGGAGACAGCGAGCGGTTTCGTCTCGCCGAACTGATGGCTCAGTGCGCGCCACGCAGCAGCCGGTTCAGCATCTCGCCCATACAAATCAACGGAGATCACATCGACCACGTCATCTCCCGGATACCACGGTCCCGATTTCTTCTCCATCACATCGCCCACCGTATAGACCCATATCAGATGATCCAGTCCATGATACCCGACAAGCCGTTCGTGCAGTACATGCCATAATTCCCGGAATGGCTCTGGACCCGAGCCCCCCCACCAGAACCAGCCACCGGAGGCTTCATGCAAGGGCCTCCAGAAAACGGGGATTCCTGCATTCCGGAACAGGGCGAGTTGCCCGGCAATGATATCGATGTCCCGCATGAGGGCCATGTATTCGGCCGACTCCGGCTCGGCCAACGCTGCACGCAGGTCGAATGTGGTCGCTTCACGATAGAACCCACGCCACCACTCCCTGCCCGGTTCATCGACCAGGAACATGGGTGCATTCCAGTGCCACGACACCGTGACCAGCGCATCGGGTCCCGCCCATCGGATCCAGGATTCAACACTCCCGCGAGCGCGCAGCCCGTGTTGGGCACGTGTGGGTGAGTAATCCATGAGGTCGAACCCACCCATGGCAGGCTGCACACTACCCAGCATCTGCAAATAGCCGATGCCGTCCATTCCCTGCTGCGACAGGATCACGGTCGCACGGTCCGGGTCCGTGACAAAGGCAAAAGCATCCTGAGCCGCCGGGTGCGGGTCCGGATGCGTCAACACGGACGACGCAACCTGTAGGAGAAGTATTGGTGTCCACCACGTCATGTGTGCTGTGACGCTTGGTAACGGAATCCGGTTGCTTCACAGGGCCACCAAACGTATGTTTTATATGTGACTATTTACTCACATATTAACCTGCACGCGGAAAACCCTGAGGAAGACCTTGTCTTCAAAGCGCTCGCCAATCCATCGCGACGACGGATTCTGGACATCATCGGAATGGCTCCAGGCATCACGCAAGGAGATATTTCCGGTCATTTCGACATGTCACGCTTCGGCGTCCGCAGCCACGTCGCTGTACTGATGGAAGCTGGACTTGTCACCATCGAGTCGGAAGGACGCGAACGTCGGCATTATCTGAATGCTGTTCCCATCCAGACCGTGTACGACCGGTGGCTGACGGAACACTCCGCACGATGGGCCAGCACCCTTACATCACTCAAATACGGACTTGAAGCCATGCCCGAACCCCGACATCGATATGAAGTCTACATCCGGACAACACCCGAAGCCCTGTGGAACGCCATCACAAATGGCAAGGTGACACCATCGTACTACTATGGCGCCCAACTCGAAACGAGTCTTGAACCTGGCTCCCCCTTCCTGTACAAGCACCACGAGGATGCATCCATTGTCATGATCTCAGGGGAGGTTCTGGAATGCGTCCCGTTGAAAAAGCTGGTGCATACATTCGACTTCATGAAAGGCGATGGACCCTCCACAGTGACCTATGAAATCGAGGCCATGGGCGATGTATGCAAGCTCACACTCGTTCACACCTTCGAGAAGGAAGACGAGACATTCCGCAGTGTCCAGAATGGATGGAATCCAATTCTCAGTGGCCTGAAAACACTCTTGGAGACAGGAAAAGTGCTCACAATACCGATGTCATGACGGGTGGCTCTGCCACAGCACGTGGCGGATCATCCACTTGCCGTCAATCTTCTCAAGCTGGAAGTAGTCGATTCCCCATTGGGCTGTAAGCTTTGCCACGGCCGTTTTGTCGAGTACGTCCATCACCACGATTTCCTTCGGGCTCGATGCGTCGATCCCTTGACGGTTTCCCTCGTTCCAACGCGCAGCAAGTCCGCGGAGCTGCTCGAAATTCATGGGTGCAGGTCGGTACGCGCCGTTTGACTGGAACCAGCCGAATTTGACCAAGTCGGTGCTGACACTGCGCTCTATTCGCTCGGGTTGTACGTCATAGATGCCCTCAACGTAGTCCAGAACAGCGGCATGAACGCCTTCCGTGTCGGTCTGGGCATGCGCAACAGTCGGAACCATGAGTAGAAGCGCAAAACAAAATGGGAGAATGGGCCGGAATCGAATTGACATGTCAGTTTGGGTTGATGTATTCATCGTGACTGTTATAATGACGTAAATGTCCAGCTCGGGTTGCCCCCATGAGTGAACTTCGCCTGCGTCCCCGGTTCAGATCCACCACGCACATCGAGCCCAACGAGGTGCTTGAGCGGCTCCAATCGGCCTTGCGGTCCAACAGCGGACCCGTCACCGGACAGGTGTTTACATCGTCTGTGGTACTCAGAATTGCACCCGAAGCAGTGCACTTCTGGTCGCCCCGGCTCGAACTCTCCGTCGACCCCCACCTGGGCGGAGGATCGGTGGTTCATGGCCTCTTCGGCCCACGTCCGTCCATCTGGAGTTTCTTCATGGCACTCTATGCAGCGACCGCGTTCCTGGGTTCAATGGCCGTGATATATGGCTGGTCAGATTGGTCTCTTGGTGGGACGGGACATGCCATGTGGGCAGGTCCGGTCGCCCTCGTCTCGGCCGGCGTCATCTACATGGCGGGCCGCCTCGGGCGCCACCTCGGCATGGAACAGATGCGCATGCTGAAACGCTTCACGGACGATGCATTGGCCGACTAACCGCCGTTTCCGGCTGCTCGGTCTTCGGCTCGCTTCTTTTCGCAGGCTGCATCGGCTGCGTCCAGCTTCCGTTGGTTTTCGTTCAACTTCCGCTGGACCTCCCGCTGCCGGTAATAATCTACCTGGGAGTCGAAGTCCTGGCGCAGCTCTTCCCGCTCCATGACCAGTGCGGCCGCTCGCCGGCAGGGATTGTCCTCGTCCCCTCCCCGGAGGGCGTAGCACCCGGATAGCGAGAGCAACAGAAAAAGGCCCGTGGCGAGACGCATGTCCATTCAAATCTGATTCACTCGGAACGTAAGGAATCCAGGGGAATGCGGCTCGACGTACGCGCGGTAATGCCCGATATCACGACCACGGCCGCCAGGGCAACGATGCACGCTCCGGAAATTGGAATCCACCATGATACGTGCATCGGAAATGCATAGGATTCAAGCCAGCGGTTCAACGCGAGAATGATGCCGGTAGTGGACAGAATCGCTGCAAGAACCAGGATCACGACGTACTCTTTGAGGAACAGGCCCAGAATGCTTCTGCCGGACGCACCGACAACCTTCCGGATACCGACTTCGCGACGCCTCCTGGACAACGAAATGGACGTTACGCCCATCAAACCGAGCAACGCGATCACTATGGAAACGGAGGAGCCTACCATGGTCATGAACCTCGTCCTCTGTTCAGTTCTGTACTGATTCTCGATGGCATCATCCAGGAATACGAGGTCCGATTCCATTCCGGTACCAAGGTTCTCCCAAGCATCCTCCATTGCCGCGATTGTAGTCCGGGGATCTGACGATGCAATCCGGATCATGAGCTGCCAACTTGGCGACCCGGGTCGACGGTGCATGAGCAGGGGCCGAACTTCCTGTCGCAAAGACTGGAAGTGGAAGTCCTTCACGACGCCCACAATGGTACCCGGACCGGTTCGCGACATGGCAAATGGCGTCGGAGCGCCGACCGGCTCTTCGATTCCAAACAGTTCCACAAACGCCTCATTCACCAACACGGCTTGTGAACTGTCTGCCTCTCCTTCCAGGAGATTGCGACCCGCGACGAGTTCAAGCCCGAGTGTGGGCACATAGGCATGGTCAATCTTGTTGACGGTAAGCGTGATTTCACCGTCTCGATGCTCTACTCGCATGGCAGAATCGATGGCGTCGCCAAGCAGTGTACCGCGTGCACCGGATACAGCAACCACATCAGCCCGACCCGAGACGGATTGCCTGAATGCCTCAATGGTTGCGTCATCCACGCCTGCCGTGAATCGCTGCAGCAGCACCTGATCGGGGTCCATACCAAGGTTCTGTGCCTGCAGGTGGTCCAACTGCTTCGTAACAGCGATAGTACCCGTGATAAGCACCATCGTGACCATGAATTGGAACAGCACCAAACCACGGGACCATCGCCCGGAAGACGTATTGCGCCACGTACCTTTCAGCGCGCCAATGGTAGGTACGCGAAGCATCAATGCGATTGGATACCCACCTGCCAGGACCATGATGATACCCGTGAGAGCGAGGATGGTCACCATTCCAATTGGCGTCAGCAGCATCGACGGATCAAGGACGACTCCGGTTTGGCCGGACAGGGACGGGAATATCAGTAAGACAAACAGACAACCCATACCCACTCCCGCGAGCGAAAGCAGTGCATGCTCAACGGTATGCTGCATGATCTGCTGAGCCCGCCGAGCCCCGAAAACGTTCCTCAACCCGGTCTCCCGTGTTCGCTGGGTCGCCAAGCCCGCAGCTATGAGAACGGCATTGATGCAGGCCACAACGAGTGCCAGCACGGCAATGATGAACAGCGTGCGGAGCTGTGCAGGACTTCCGTTGGGAGCAAGGATCCGGTTGGTGAACCGTTCGCTGAGATGGGCATCCCGCAATCTCTCAGCCGGGAGCAACTCTTCCGCATCTGCACCTTCAAGAAATTGCAAGAGCCCGTGAGCTTCGTAGATCGCGTTCAGTGGAGAAACGAGGTCTTCGATCCGGGATCCTTCGGACAGACGCAACAGGGTCACCGTTGGTGACTTTGGCTCCCAGCTGGATGCCGTTTCCGGACCGTAGACGTCCTCCAAATACGATTCGGACACCAGGATATCGAACCGGAGATTGGTGGCGCCGGGTGGTTCGGCGAGGACGCCAACGACCTCGAGTGTGGTCCATTCGCCTCCGGATAGCTGGACGTCAATGAATGTGCCGACCGCAGAACGGGTGCCAAGCAATCGGGCGGCCATGTCCTGACTGAGGATGACGGTACCCGGTGTCATCTCCGTTGCACCCGCTCGCTCGGCTGCCAACGGAAACTCGAACATTTCAAAGAATGAAGGGCCGACAAGAAAAACATCCTGCGCCGTCGACGTATCTCCGAGACGAATGAGGGCCATTCGTTTCTTTGTAAATCGTGTGGAATGCTCGACCGATGGTATTTCATCAAGGATCACGGAGGCCAACGGAAACGGAGTCGTCTCGAACGTTGAAAGGCCGCCGAAATTGACGGTCATACCAACACGGACAATCCGGTCGGAATCGACGTGGAAAGCATCGTACGAGTACTCCTTTGCTATCAGCAGGAACGCCACGAGCGAAATGGCAATCGCGAGGCCCAATCCCACCAGATTCGTGGATGTCAGGATCCAATGCCGACGGAAGTGGCGAAGGGCGAGCAGTAAGTAGTGTTGAAGCATGGTAACCAGAGATCGACTTCTTATGGATACGGCAGATGGAACAGCGGCCACGACTTGCCCCCAATACCAGCGCGCGGCAGCGCGTCGACCACTGTATGCTTGAATGGTTGAATACACCTCCTGCAGATCACCTGCGACGGTATCGGCCATCCGATCCAGGATGTGCGAGTCGAGAGAGCGCATGTCACGGTCGTGACGAACCAGCCACACGATGATCTTTTCAGCCACGCGTGGAGGCCCACCAGGTCGAGCTGGCCCACTCATGTCTGGCCACCGGCCATGAGTGCAGCCATGGAGACGCCGGCCCACAGTTCATTCTGAAGGCTTCGGATATGGACCAACGCCGACCGGCCCGACGATGTAAGCATGTACATCCTTTTGGAGCGACCGCCCCGTTCAGACGTCGGTTCGCTGAGCTCCGACTGCACAAGCCCGTGTCCGGTAAGCCGGTCCAACGTCACGTAGATGGAGCCAAACGACCAGGTCTCACCCGTGTCCTCTGCGAGAAGCTCCTGGATGGACACGGCATACGCGTTGTCCTGGAGCTTCCACACCGCGAGCATCATGAGCTCGTCATTGCGACTTATTAGTTTCATTTTGTCGTAGTAAGCATTTCCGCTCACTACGGGGCGATATCAACCAGGTTTCACCCAGAAGGCTGTTGAAAAAGTAGAGGGCCCCTCGAGCGAGGGTCTTACGAGGCGTAGACGAGGAAGGGCGACGACGCGATGCCGTAGTATCGCGGAGGAGCCATGACAAAGTATTCGCCCGTAACCCCCTCGCTCCCAAAGGGTTCGGGCGACATGACATCATCTTCTGTG
>Ga0098037_1000037_pt1 | contig 131697 bp, 105 predicted proteins | sample 5_EtaG_FD_75050 | JGI IMG/M metagenome (GOLD analysis project Ga0098037, IMG submission 75050) | Marine viral communities from the Subarctic Pacific Ocean - 5_ETSP_OMZ_AT15132 metaG | ecosystem: Environmental > Aquatic > Marine > Oceanic | place: Pacific Ocean | collected 2015-01-08 | reverse complement strand
TGGCGTTTCTCCGTGTTGTTCGTCACTCTAATGACGCTGCCATGCTTCGCTCCTCACGCCTTGATAAACGCCATTTATGGCTGCTACAGCGGTCTCCAGGGAAGTGCTGACACGCCCAGGCTAACGCAAACGTCGGAACGCCTGGAATCTGATGTCATGGCGCTCCGAACGAGGGGTCCTATACTTCTTCAACAGCCTTCTACAGGCCGAATGATTCGCCGCAGGCACAATTCCGGATGGCCTGTGGATTGTGGAAGTGGAAACCCCGTCCTTCGAGCCCGTCCGAGAAGTCGAGCGTTGACCCTGACAGGTATGCGGCGCTCCGCTGGTCCACAAGCACGGGGATGCCCCTGACCTCCTCAATCACGTCCGTCTCCTGCACGGTGGTGTCCCAACCGAGCTCATACGTCAGGCCGGAACAGCCGCCCGGCACGACAGCAATACGCAGCTGCGATGCCTTCATGTCTACGTGTTCAGCAGATGCCGTTTGAAGGATTTTTTCCCGTGCGGCATCGGTCATTCCAATGGTGGCTTCCATGGTATTCGTTGTTTGAGATCGAAAATGGCACCGCGCTTCGTCCAGCGATCGGTTTCAGCATCGTGTGAAGACTGGGGAATTTCCGTCACCCGGAGAAACTAAACGTGAGCGCATTCTTTATTTAGACTCATTCCAAATAAGGGTGCCACCCAACCCAATCCGCAGATGAGCACAGAGTTCCTCAATGAAGTTGCCGACTCCGAGTACAAGTACGGCTTTGTCACGAATATCGAATCGGATACTGCAGCCATTGGGTTGTCCGAAGATACTGTTCGTTACATCTCCGCCAAGAAGAATGAACCGGAATGGCTGCTGGACTGGCGACTGAAAGCCTTCCACCATTTCATGGGACTTCTGGAGAAGAACGAAAAGCCGGATTGGGCACACCTGGTCATCAATGAAATTGACTACCAGTCCATTTCCTATTACTCCGCGCCAAAGAAGAAGCCGGAGTTGGAAAGCCTGGACGAAGTTGACCCGGAGCTCATCGATACGTTCAACCGGCTTGGCATTCCGCTCATGGAGCAGAAGCGTCTGGCCGGTGTGGCCGTGGACGTCGTCATGGATTCTGTGTCGGTTACGACCACCTTCAAAAAGGAGCTGGCTGAGAAGGGAGTCATTTTCTGTTCGTTCGGCGAAGCCGTCCAGGAGCATCCGGAACTCGTGCGGAAATACCTCGGAAGCGTTGTCCCCCGCACCGACAATCTGTATGCGGCGCTCAACTCGGCTGTTTTCTCTGACGGCTCGTTCTGCTATATCCCGAAGGGCGTTCGCTGCCCGATGGAGCTGTCCACCTACTTCCGCATCAATGAAGCCGGAACGGGGCAGTTCGAGCGCACGCTCATCGTAGCCGACAAGGGCTCCTATGTGAGCTACCTGGAAGGCTGCACGGCCCCGACCCGCGACGAGAATCAGCTGCACGCAGCCGTTGTGGAAATCGTTGCACACGAGGATGCCGAGGTCAAGTATTCAACCATCCAGAACTGGTACCCCGGCAATGCCGAAGGCAAGGGTGGCGTCTACAATTTTGTGACGAAACGGGGCATCTGCGAAGGCAATCGTTCCAAGATATCCTGGACGCAGCTCGAAACAGGAAGCTCCATCACATGGAAGTACCCGTCGGTGATTCTTAAGGGAGACGATTCCGTCGGTGAATTCTACAGCGTGGCGTTCACCAAGGGACGCCAGCAGGCCGACACCGGCACCAAGATGATCCACATCGGCAAGAACACGTCATCGACCATCATTTCGAAGGGTATTTCGGGCGGAAAGAGCCAGAATGCCTATCGCGGTCTGGTGAAAATCAATCCCGGCGCGGAGAATGCCCGCAATTTTTCGCAGTGTGACTCCATGCTGCTGGGCGATCGATGTGGCGCCCACACCTTCCCCTATCTGGAAATCAACAATCCCACGGCCCAGGTCGAGCACGAAGCCACGACATCGAAGGTCGGTGAGGATCAGATTTTCTATTGCAAACAGCGTGGTATTTCCGAAACGGACGCCATCAAGCTGATTGTGAACGGATTCTGCAAAGACATCCTGGCCAAGCTGCCCATGGAATTTGCCGTGGAAGCCCGCAACCTGCTCGCTATTGAACTGGAAGGCAGCGTAGGCTGACCGTTCCCACCCATTCAGAAACTCCTTTCAATCCTGACATGCTGGAAATCAAGAATCTGCACGTATCCATCGAAGAAGAGGGTACTGAAATCCTGAAGGGCCTCGACCTGAAAGTCGGCGCCGGAGAGGTGCATGCCATCATGGGCCCCAACGGCTCGGGGAAAAGCACCCTGGCCTCGGTACTTGCTGGTCGCGACGGTTATGAAGTCACGGAAGGCACCGTCCGCTTCGATGGCGCAGACCTGCTGGACATGGAAGCCGACGAACGTGCCCGTGAGGGACTGTTCCTGGCATTCCAGTATCCGGTAGAGCTGCCTGGCGTGTCCATGTCCAACTTCCTGAAGCAGGCCGTCAACTCGGTCCGGGAGCACCGCGGACAGGAGCCCCTCCCTGCTTCGGACTTCCTGGCACTCATGCGGGAAAAAGCGGCCCTCGTAGACCTCGACCCTGCCCTCAAGGCACGGTCCGTGAATGAAGGGTTCTCGGGCGGCGAAAAGAAGCGGAATGAAATCTTCCAGCTGGCCATGCTCGATCCAAAACTGGCCATCCTGGATGAAACCGATTCCGGTCTGGATATCGATGCCTTGCGCATCGTTGCCGATGGCGTGAACCAGTTGCGCAACGAAAAGCGCTCCTTCGTGGTGATTACCCACTACCAGCGCCTGCTCGACTACATCGTTCCGGATCACGTCCACGTACTTGTGAACGGTCGTATTGTCCGTTCCGGTGGCAAGGAGCTGGCGCTTGAGCTCGAAGAAAAGGGATACGATTGGATCCGCGAAGAAACAGGCGTCAACGCATGATCATGGCTGACAAATCACTCGAAACAGCATTCGTGGAAGCATTCGACCGGAAGGTCGGACTTCTGGGCAATGGTTCGTCCGACGCCTGGCTCACCAGTCGTCGCCAGGCCATCAAGGTGTTTGCGGACCAGGGCTTTCCCGGACGCAAGTCGGAGTCATACAAGTATACGCCGGTCCGCAAATGGATGAAGGACGGCCCCACGCTCGACGCCACCCGACCCGAAACAGGCCCTGTTCCTCCCTTCGGAGCATTCGACGGCATTCACGTGTCGACCATGAACGGGTCCCTGCTCGATGAACGCGTTGACGGCCTCCCGGCGGGATTGACCATCATGGGCCTCAGGACTGCGTACGAACAGAACCCGGTCTTCGTCCGTGATCACATGTCCCGGATTGCCGACATCGAGCGTGATTCCTTCACCGCCCTTGCAGCAGCCTTCGCCGATGACGGCATCCTCATTCATGTGGCGGCGGGAACGGTGGTCGAAAAGCCGATTTACGTACACCATGTCGGTCTGTCAGCCAACGGGTTCGTGCAACCGCGCGTACTGGTGGTGGCCGAGGACAACTCCCAGGCACACATTGTCGAACATTTCGGTCCGGCTGGTGCCGGTACGACCTTCGAAAACAGGATGGTCGAGATGTTCGTGGGGCCTCGCGCCAATCTGCGGCACGTGGTCGTCTACGAACGCGAACACGACGCGCGTTTCGTCAACGGACTACACGTGCACCAGGCTCAGGAAAGTGTGTTCGCGACGAATCACATCACCCTTGGTGGTGGCATGGTGCGCCACAATCTGAATTTCCTGCCCGACGCCGAGCACTGCGAAACCCATCTGAACGGCCTGTACATCGCACGCGATGACGCCCACATCGACAACCACACACTTGTCGATCACGCAAAGCCGAATTGCTTCTCGAACGAGCTCTTCAAGGGCATCATTTCCGATACATCGACCGGCGTATTCAACGGCAAGGTTCTGGTCCGGCAGGATGCCCAGAAGATCAATGCCTACCAGTCATCAAAGAGCATTCTCCTGGACAAGACGGCGCACATTTACGCGAAGCCGGAACTGGAAATCTATGCCGATGACGTGAAGTGCAGCCACGGCGCAACGACTGGCATGCTGGACGAAGATGCGTTGTTCTACCTCATGGCTCGGGGCATTCCGAAGTCACGGGCCCGCGTCATGTTGCTGGAAGCCTTTGCCCGGGACGTCGTGGACCTGGTTACGATTGAGCCCGTCAAGGAGTACCTGAACGATCGCCTTCACGAGATCCTTGCGCGATGAGTGATATCGACGCCATCCGCCGCGACTTCCCTGCCCTTTCCGTCCAGGTTCACGGACAGCAGGTTGCATACCTGGACAACGCCGCTACGGGTCAAAAGCCCACGGCCGTCCTGGATCGGATGGATCGGTATTATCGCACGGAAAATGCCAACGTCCACAGGGGTGTACATACCCTGAGCCAGTTGGCCACGACTGCATTCGAGGGTGCCCGTGAGCGTATTGCGCGTCACATCGGCACAAACAGGACCTCGGAGGTTGTGTTCACGCGCGGGACAACCGAGGCCATTAATCTCGTGGCGCAAAGCTGGGGCCGCACGCACTTGGGGCCCGGAAAGACGGTGGTGGTCACGGAGATGGAGCACCACTCGAATATTGTCCCGTGGCAGATGGTATGCGAACAGACCGGAGCCACCCTGCGCGTTGTTCATGTGTCGGATGCGGGTGAAATGGACTATGATGACTACCTGTTGGCTCTGGCCGATGGAGCCGCGATAGTCTCGGTGGTTCACGCATCGAATACGCTGGGCACAGTCAATCCGGTGCGCCGCATGATTGCCGATGCCCACAGCCTCGGCGTTCCGGTTCTCCTCGACGGAGCACAAGCTGTGCCGCACGGTACCGTTGACGTTCGGGATTTGAACTGCGACTTCTACTGCTTCTCAAGTCACAAGGCGTTTGGACCCACGGGTTTCGGCGTCCTGTACGGCAAGGAAGCGTTGCTTTCCCAGATGCCTCCGTGGCAAGGCGGTGGCGACATGATCGAGGAAGTGGATTTCAGCGGCACGACTTTCAACGTGCTTCCGCACAAATTCGAAGCCGGAACGCCGCATATCGCCGGTGCCATCGGTTTTGCTGCCGCGCTGGATTACATGGAACAGGTAGGCCTGGACTGGATTGCCGAACGCGAAAAGATGTTGCTGGCATATGCCACGGAGCAGCTATCCGCCATTGACGGCCTCCGGATTATCGGGACAGCCGCCAACAAAGTCGCCGTGGTGTCATTTTTGGTCGGCCAGGCTCATCCCTACGATGTCGGCACCATTCTGGACCGTCTCGGCATAGCCGTCCGCACGGGGCACCACTGCACGCAGCCACTCATGAAGCGATATGGTATTCCGGGGACCGTGCGTGCGTCGTTTGCGTTTTACAACACGACCGAGGAAATAGACAGATTGGCTGAGGGCGTTCGCCGGGCCGCCACCATGTTATCGTGAAGGTGTTATCATGACACACACCATTGAATCCCGCGCCACGGAGCTCGAGCACGAATTTGCCTTGTTCGATGACTGGATGGACAAGTACCAGTACCTGATTGACTTGGGCAACGAAGTGCCGGTCATTGACGCCGCCTACCGGACCGATGATTATCGCATAAGCGGTTGTCAGTCCCAGGTCTGGCTTCATGCGGAGGCCGATGAAGGCAAGGTCCGGTTCACCGCCGACTCCGATGCTCAAATCACGAAAGGTCTCATTTCCATTCTGCTCCGCGTCCTCAACAATCAACCGGCTGAAGCCGTAGCCGTAGCTGATCTCGGCTTCCTCGACCGGATTGGCATGCAGGAACACCTCTCTCCGACCCGGAAAAACGGGTTGGACAGCATGATCCGCCAAATCAAGCTGTATGCCGCAACATTGGCCGCCAAGAACCAACAGTCATGACACATTCCGAGCACAAAGACGCACACCCCCGCGGTGGCAAGACGCCATCGGGGCACATGGTCGATGCATCGTCCGCCTTGAACTCCCCGACCGCCGAGCCGGACCAGGCGCCCGACGCGGCCCCCGCCGAGGAACTACCTTCGGGCCTGAGCCACGAGGAGCTCGAGGCCAAGATCGTGGAGGCCATCAAAACCGTGTATGACCCCGAAATCCCGGTCAACGTCTACGACCTGGGGCTTATTTACGGGATTGACATTCTTCCGGACGAGACGGTTCTGATAAGCATGACGCTTACCACGCCGAATTGCCCGGCAGCCGGGTTTCTCCCGGGCCAAGTTGAACAGCGTGTACGTCACCTGCGGGAAGTCCGCGACGCCCGTGTCGAAATCACCTTCGATCCCCCTTTCACGCCCGACATGATGTCCGACGAAGCAAAATTGGAGCTCGGATTTTTGTAACCTGACCAACGTTTTGTCACCCTTTGGTGTATGTCAGGTGCTATCATTCCACTCTTCCTCCCAACCCACCTGACCATGAAGCGTCATTTTCTGGCCTTTCTCCTCGTTTTCGTCCTCGCCGCACCGGCCGTCGCCCAGAATCGCGTCGCGCTCATGACGGACATCAAGGGCACCGTTGAAATCGCGCGGTCCGGGTCGGCCGACTTCCGCTCCGCTGACTGGGGCACGCAACTGTTCGAGGGAGACCGCATCCGTACGGGCGCCGCTTCGGCGACGTCACTACTGTTTTCAAATGGCAATATGTTGTCATTGGAAGACAACAGCGCGATGACCGTGACCAACAGCAGCAACGAGACGACTTCGCTCTCGGGTTCCATGCGCGAAGTGGGTGGTGAGCTTCTCGCCGCAGCGTCAGATTTGTCGCTCCACCGTGCAGGAGAAGGTGAAATCGCCGTTCTCGGTGGTCTCCGCAGTGGCGGCTCTGCATCTGCCCTGACGGCCGCCTACCCGGTCAATACACGTATTGCTGCGACCAACCCCACGTTCAACTGGCAGGCTGTCGACAGCTTCGACGAATACAACGTGATTGTGCGCACCACCGACGGCCAGGTCTGGTCTGGGACAACGGACGGCACGTCCATCGCATACCCTGCCGACGCCCCTGCCCTCGTACCCGGGACCACGTACTTCTGGCACGTGGAAGCCGAAGACATGCTCGATGTCATATCATCCGAGATCACGTCGTTCGAGGTATTGACGGCAGAGGAGCGTAAGCAGGTTGAAGCCGGCATGAGCGAGATCGAAGGCATGTTCGGCGCCGATAACCGCTCGGGCGAGTTCCATTACCTGACCGGTTCCTTGATGGTCCGCCACGGCATGCTTGGCGATGCCATCAACGCCTTCCGCTGGATTGCCGACCAGCATCCCGAATCCGCATCGGCCCACCGCATCCTTGGTGGCCTCTACTCCGAAATCGGCCAGAAAGATCAGGCCATCCGCGCCCTGCAGAAGGCCGTAGCACTTACCGACAGCAACTGATGAAACGCTTCCTCTCTCTCCTCATACTGATCGTCTCAGGCGTCACGGCGACGCAAGCGCAGGACACATGGAGTGAGAGGCTGCGTACGGCGGCCGAGTCGGGATCACCGTCTGAGGTGACAGACTTGGTCGCGAAAGACAGGCTGGGCGTGTCGGATGTCTTGAAAGGCATTCTGGACGATGCACTGACCGCTTCTGATCCTGCCCTCATCGATGCCGCCAGTCGCATTGCGGATGCGTACGCAGCGCGCTTCGGTGAAACGGCCCATCAGACCCGTGTTGCGTTTGTACGCTCGTTGGATGCCAGCGGCGTACAGGTCAAATTGAAGGCGGACAGTCTGTATGCGGAGGCTTTTGCCCGCCGCGGCTCAGGCGACACCAGGGAAGAAGCACGGAATCTTTATGCGCGCGCCCTGGAGCTCTATGAACAGATTGGCGATACGGCGGGACAGGCGGAGGCGAACGGCCAACTGGGATACGTCTCCTGGTGGCTGGACCGGGATGCCTATCTGACCTACAATCAGAAGGCCCTCACACTTCGTAGGGAGCTTGGAGACCTGAAGCTGGTCGGCAACAGCCTCAACGATGTCGGTGTCTACTATTTCGGCATTGCCCGCGACAATGAGTCGGCTCTGGAGGCGTTCCTTGAAGCCGAGGAAGTCCGGTGGTCCATCGGAGACAGCACGGTCCTGGCACGCATGCTTCCCGTCATTGGGCAGACGTATGAAGGCATCGGTGATTTCGAAAACGCTTCCGAGTACTACAAGAAGGCATCCAGCCTGTACCTGGCAGTCGGCGACACAGCCAAATACATTACGCAGCGAAACAATGCTGCCGGGCTGCTGACCGATTATATGGAGCGCCACTCCGATGCGCTGGTGGACATGCTGGAGCTCCGCGAAGAGCTGCGCGCCTTTGATTATCCGCGTGCGGAAGCCCTCGTCACGAACAGCCTGGGCGTCGTGAGTCGTCGCCTCGGGGATTATGCATCGGCCATTGCCTACTACCAGGACGTCATCCGGATATCGGAAGAATATGGATTCGATGACCTTCTTGCCGGGGCATACAACAACATCGGTGTGGTGTACACCTGGATTGGGCGCGCAGACCGAGCTGTCTCGTTTTTTGACCGATCCTTGGGTCAGGCACAAGCCGAAGAGTGGCAGGAAGGCATCCGGAATGCGCACATCAACCTTGGCAATGCGCATTTCGAACTGAAAGATTTCGATCGGTCGTTGGAAAACCTGGAGGCGGCACGCTCCACGGCGACCGCCATGAATGACAGCTTGAGTCTCGGTACCATCCATACCGGACTAGGAAATACACTCCTCCGCGCTGGCAGTCCCGAACAGGCAGCCGTAGAGTACCGGCTGGCCATGGAAATTGCTGACGGGTATGCGTTGCCGGACATGATGATGGGAGTCCAATTCGGACTCGGCGACGTGGCCGAGCACATGGACCAGCCCGCAGAAGCGCTGGAGTGGTATGCGAAAGCCGCCTCTACCCTGGAATCCTCCCGTGGACTGTTGCGCGCGTCGGAAGACAAGGCTGGTTTCCTGGCCCAGTCCAGATACTTGTTCGAGGACGTGATTGACTTCCTGTCCCGCCAGGCCGTCGAAACGGGGGACGCATCCTGGATTGAAGAAGCCTTCAACTTCTCCGAACAGGCCAAGGCACGCGCCTTTGTCGATCAACTTGCAGAAGCGATTGCCAATGTCCGGCAGGGCGTTGACCCGGTACTGCTCGAGGACCAGGCCATCCTGACCGACAACCTCATCTACCTGCGCGACGAGTTGGCTGCCGCGCCCGACAAGGACGCACGAACGGCACTGAAGGCACAGATCAGGGAGCAGGAAATCGAATTCGACCGTGTAGAACGGGACCTGAGGGACCGGAACCCTGCGTATGCAGCCTTGCGGTACCCGGATCCGGTCGACCTGAAGACATTGCAGGCCTCTTTGGCCGATGACGACCTGATTCTGGCGTACTCGGTCGGTGACTCCAGTTCGACGCTGTGGAGCATTACTGCGGGGCGGGCGACTGTTCACTTGCTGCCGGTACGCTCCGAAATCAAGGACCGGGTGGATGTGCTGCGCTTCGCGCTGCAGGACCCGTCCCGCTCCACACCGGCGCAGTATGCCGACGCTGCCGGCGGGTTGTTCGACTTCATTGCCGGCCCGGCCCGTTCGGACATCGAGCAGGCACGAAATGTCATCGTGATCCCGGATGACGTGCTGCACTACGTTCCGTTCGAGGCGCTGGTGATGACATCCGGGGACTCGTATTCAGATATGGGCTACCTGGTGAACGAGGCTACCGTCTCCTACGTGCAATCGGCGAGCGTCTTGGTCCAGTTGCAGCAACGCCCGGCTATCGTCCCGACAAAGGAGCTGCTGGCCATTGGTGACCCGGACTTCGGCGGTACCAACGAACTCTCCGCACTGCGTGGAAACGCGTTGCAGCAGCTTCCTTTTTCCGGCGAGGAAGTAAGCGCCATTTCCGGACTCTTCGCGGCGTCTTCGGTGGATCTGTATACCGGGGATTCAGCGACTGAAATGGCCATCCGCGACGATATTGCGGCAAACACGTATCGCTTCGTGCATTTTGCAACGCACGGCCTCATCAATGATGACCGTCCGGATTTTTCAGCGCTGGCACTGGCTCGCGGAAATACCCGCGGAGAAGGCCTGCTGCAGGCGTCGGAGATATTCAATCTGCCGTTTTCTGCAGACCTGGTCGTCCTTTCCGCCTGTGAAACCGGACTCGGTCAGTTGGTCCAGGGTGAAGGCATGGTTGGCCTCACTCGGGCCTTTATGTACGCCGGTGCTGGTGCCATCGTGGCTAGTCTCTGGAGCGTCGCCGATGCATCGACCGCCGAACTCATGCAAACCATGTACAGCGATGTAGTGAACAACAAGGCGTCGGCCGCTGATGCCCTTCGTGCATCCAAGTTGTCATTGATTCGCAATCCTGAAACAGCCCACCCTTTCCATTGGGCACCGTTCGTTTTCTTTGGGGATTCGAAATAACTGCGTGTTGTTGCGAGACTTTCATGGAAATCAACGTTTCCCTACTATAGCATACCACCCATCCCACGCAAGCACGCCATGCTCACCCAACGCCTGAAAACGGTTGCACACGCAACCGTTCTGGTTTACGCCGTTATCCTGCTATCCCCAGGATATGCCCAATCGCAGGAAGTTCGCCTGTCTGTGGCTGAACTCAAATCGACCTCCTCCTCTGTCGTTGTAGCGCGAACAGTAAAGACTGAGTCCTACTGGAACGCCGACCGGAGCGCGATCCTCACACGCGTTACGCTCCGTGTTGAGGATCGTATTCTCGGAGAAGCTGCTGAGGAAACCGTCGTAATTGTCCCTGGTGGGCAGATTGGTGAGTATATCCACGAGGTATCGGATATGCCGTCTTTCGCCACGGATGACGAATCGGTCGTTTTCATCGAGCGCCATAGCTCCGGCGTCAACGTTGTAAGCGGTGGCGCCCAAGGCAAGCTCGATATTGAAGTCGACACGCGTACCAATCTCCGCTCGGTCATCGGAGGCCAGGGACTGTTTCCTGATATGAAGTTGGATGCGACGCCCGGCGCGGCGGCAGATGTTTCCCCCGATGGCGTCAGCCCGAAAGACACGATCTCACTCGACGAGTTCAAAAACAAGATTCGCCAGCGCTGATCCTGTTGCATCGTCCAACTTTCCTGCCCGGACGCATGTAATTCCGATACCTGCGTCTCCCCCCCCCCTCCTCTCAGCCTGATTGTATCATGAAGCGTTTTTCCGCTTTTGCCCTGTTTCTCATCCTGGCCACTACGTCAATAGCGAGCGCCCAGAATGCATTCATCACGCGTGGAACGTTCGATTTCGGTGGATCTGCCGACGCCCTTGCGTCCGGAGACCTTGATGGTGACGGTGATATTGACCTGATTGTCGGGAATCGGGGCCAGATCAATACAGTTTGGCGTAACCGTGGTGACGGCCGGCTGGATGAAATTGCTCAGCCCGCATTCCCGACCGATAGCGAAACGATGGCCATCGACCTCGCGGATTTCGACGGTGACGGCGACCTGGATGCCTTTGTTGGCAACGCCTATGCAAATGGCGACGATTGCAACGGTGATGCCTGTGGTCGAAATGAACTCTGGCTGAATGACGGAACAGGAGTGTTCTCCCTGTATTGGTCGGACAATGTGAATGGCGGCACGTGGGGCATGGATGTCGTCGACCTGGACGCGAACGGCAAGTTGGACGTCATCGCCGCAAACGCCGGATCCGGCACTACGTCTTCTGTCATTTATGAGAATGGGCTTTCATGGTCAGTCGGCAGCGGGACTACCGGTTCGTTTACGGTCCACGTCCTCGACGATTCTGGTGGAAGTCTTCTTCCTTCCGGCACCGGCCTGACGGGCATTTTTTCACGAGAGGTCGCATCAGGCAGAATCAATGACGATACGCGGCCTGATCTCGTCTTCATCAACGGAACATACCAAAACGCCTCTCTCATCCTACTCAATACGTCCACTCCGGGGAACCTGTCATTCAATTGGCGGACGTATGGCCCAACGCCGTGGAACGCTACCTCGTTGGTCGTCAATGACTTCACGGGAGATGGTTTTGATGACATCGCCGCTGGTGGATCCGATTCCTTTGCGGACAACGGATTCGAGGCCCGAGTGGCCATCTTCGAGAACGGTGCTGGCAACACCATGTTGGCACCCTCCTATGTGAGTTCCAATCGATACGTCGTGTTCGACATGACGAGTGGTGATTTTGACAACGATGGCGAACTGGATATCGTGATTTCGGGCTACGAATGGTCGGGAACGTTCTATTCTGGTCTCAAGGGCGATGGAAGTGGCGGGTTCACGCAGGTTCTTCTCCCCAAGGCGGACCGCTCTGCGTTGGTTACGGACATGGTCGACAACGGCGTCCCTGACCTGGTTCTTGGTCAGTCGATCGGAACGTTGAACTCCGTAGAGGAAGCCCAGCAGACGCCAGCTGGCCAGTATCTGGTCTATTCTACGGCCGATAGCGGCACAGGCTCATTGCGCTCAGCAGTCGCAGATGCCAATGCGATTGCGAATGGCGCTGGTCCGGACGAGATCCTGTTTGATATTCCCGGTGCAGGACCGCACACGATCTCTCTCGACAGCGAGCTTGCGATCACGCAGCCGCTGATCATCAATGGTATCTCTCAGACTGACGCGACGTGCGGAACGGCTCCCGGCAATCGGGACCTCCGCATTGCCCTGACCACGCAGGGAGCTGCCCTCGGAACGTCAATCATGCGCCTCGCGCTGGCGGCAACGGGTTCCACGGTTCGCGGGCTCGCATTCGGCGCATCGACTGGTTTCGGTCTCATTGTCGATGGTGCGAATGACAATACCATTGCGTGTAACTTCATCGGGACGAATGCGGCGGGCACCGGCATGGCCGAAATAAACGATGTCGCGCTTCAGGTTTCAGCCGCAACGGGCAATACGATTGGTGGTGGCTCGGCGGCGGACGGCAATGTGATCACCGGCGCCGTGGATGGCGCGCTGGTCATATCGGGAGGCTCAGGTAACGCGGTCCGGAACAACATCATTGGCCTTAACAAATCGGCCTCCGCTGCCCTCCCCCCAAACAATGGAGGCGACGCGGGTATCCATGTGGTACAAAGTCCGAACACGGTCATCCAGAACAACCAGATGGGTGGATTTGCCGATGTCGCTATGCAAGTCGACAACAGTAGTGGTCCGGACATCTCGTTCAACTATGTAGGTACAAACGCAAACAGAGCCGGTACTTTCCCGAACGGGACCGGTATTCGGCTTGCGAATAACACGGACGACGGCAAATTACTGTTGAATTACGTTACCGGGAGCACGGGGAACGCTATCGAAATTATTGACGGACCAGACGGCTCATCAATCGGCAATAATATCATCAATAATCGTCTGTACCTGAACGGGGGCCTTGGAATTGACTTGGGCGCCGACGGTGTCACCACGAATGATGTTGGAGACGTCGATAGTGGCCCCAACGACCTGTTCAATTACCCGGTCAACGTGGTCGCTCAGCTCAACACTGATAATATCCTCGTGTTGGCTTGGGAGACATCGGCTCCCGTTTCCGGCAATTATGTTGCCGAATTCTACAGCCTCGACACAAACGGCGAAGGAGCCGCGGATCGCGTGTTCGCGGCAACCCAGTCTGACCTCAGTCGTGTCCTGACGACATTTGGGAGTTACGGGCTGGTACCGGGTGATGAACTCGTCGTTTCGCATTCAGAGTTTCCTTCGGGCAACACGTCTGAATTCTCGCCTGCATTCGCTGTCATTGGCCCGTATACGGTCAACAACACAAACGACAGCGGTCCGGGTTCGCTGCGTCAGGCCATCCTGAATGCGAATGTGAATGCGGATGTGAACACCATTACGTTCGCTATCCCTGGCGCTGGTCCGCACGTGATCCAGCCGCTCAGCGATTTTCCGCAAATCACCCAAACCGTCACCATTGACGGATTCACGCAGCCTGGTTCATCGCCCAATACGCTGGATTTCAACAACGGTACTGACGCTGTCCACATGATTGAGATCGATGGACGGGACGTCATCGCCAATGGCTTCGATGTGCGTGGCACCGGCTCGACCATTCGCGGACTGAGCATTACTGGATTCCTGACCCGGGCCATAAACCTCGCCGGTAGCGGTGGGCACCGTGTTATCGGCAACAGCATGATCACGGATCCTTCCAGCGCAGATACCTGGGCTATCTGGATCAGTTCATCGAACAACACGGTAGGAACGTCGGATGTGGCGGACCGGAACGTTGTCGGTGGTTGGGGTGGAAGCGCCGTCACAATCCAGGGCGCTTCCCCGTCAGCCAATGTCATTGAATACAACTACTTCGGTGTGACGGCAGATGGCACGACGTCAATCGCGCCTTTCCCGTCCTCGCCGGGCAATAATTCGACCGCGGCCATCAGCATGGACGCCACGTCCAATGCCAACATTTTCCGGAACAACCTGGCGTCCGGATTCCTTGGTGGCAGCGCCGTCAATGTCGGCGGGTTCGACAATGAGGTCCGCGATAACCTGATTGGCACGAACGCAGCGGGGAATGCCGTTATCCCGAACGCCAACGGTATCCAACTCAGCAAGAATGGTGCAGCCGCTTCCACGGGTACCATCGTGGAAGCGAATATCGTGGTGGGATCACTCCAGCAAGGCATTCGATCCACAGACGGAGCATCCGACGGTGCCCGCATAGCAGACAACTTCGTGGGTCTTTTCCTGAGCGGCCTTCCCGCGCCAAATGCAGGCAACGGCATTGACCTGAACAACTCCATCAACTCGACCGTGATCGGAAACAACGTTTCCTTCAACGGAGGAAATGGTATTGCCGTATACGGAACGTCTGCGCTTGGCAATGCGATCGTCCGTAACTGGACCAATGAAAACGGTGGAATCGGGATTGATCTGGGAAATGACGGCGCAACGGCGAATGATGTAGGCGACGTCGACTCAGGACCGAACAACTTGATCAACGCTCCCGTCATCACGAATGCGGAAATTCTGCTCGATGGCCGATTGTCCCTGACGCTGGACATGGATATTGCCGGCAGTACGCCGTTCGAAATGGACATATTCGAGGCCGATGCAGACGGTACGGAAGGAGGACGATATGTCGCAGGAGCCGGATTCCCGTCTTTGCAAGCGACTGAAACCGTGGCAATCCCAGGATCTGCTGCTGCTTCGGGAATCGAAGACGGAGACGTGGTTCTGGTGACCATTCGGGATGCAGACGGCAACTCATCTGAGCTGTCGAACAGCTTCGCCGTAACGACCGTCGTTGCGAATCCCTTGGTCGTTACCAACACCGACGATTCCGGTTTGGGATCGCTCCGGGCCGCCATTGAGGCGGCCAATACCACGCCTGGTGTTGATACCATCACCTTCGACCTCACGGGCGGCAATGTGTATACCATTGCTCCGTTGAGTGGCTTCCCTGTCCTCACCGAATCGGTCATCATTGACGGCCTGAGCCAAACGGACGCCACGTGCGGAACGACCGACTTCACGGACCGCGCGCTGAAGATCGTGTTGGATGGATCCAACATGCCGTACGATGACGTGACGTATCAAAATCCGCTCGGTCTTGATATCGCAGAGGGCACGAACAACGTTACCATCCAGGGATTGGTCATCCACTCCTTCCCGGGCGGCGGAATCCGGATTGGCATGGACAATACGGGGAATGTCATTCGATGCAACTACATCGGCACCGACGAGACCGGTCTTATTGCCAGGGGAAACTATGGCTCGGGTGTTCAGATCGACGGCTATTACTCCGTATCGACCGGCAATACGATTGGTGGTCCGAATGCCAACGACGGCAACCTCATTTCCGCAAACATGGGTGACGAAGTCCACTTCGAACCAGGTGCTGACGGGAATAGCGTTCGGAACAACCTCATCGGAACAGATGCGACTGGCGCTGCTAAGCTTCCTGCACCGGCCGGCTATTTCGGATCGGCGGACCCCAGCAACTTGGCGAATAACGTCGGATTTGGTTCCAATCAAGGCGGTGGAAATACCATCCGCGACAACGTTGTAGGCGGCTTCAATGTTGGAATCGGCCTGGGCAGTGTGAATGATGGCACCCGCGACTGGGGCGGTTCAAACCTCGTGTACGGCAACCACATTGGCACGGACCGTTCGGGAACCGTAGACCTTGGCAACTTCAGTGGTGTCGACCTGAACGGCAATGGACCAGGAAGCGAAGTAATCGGTGGTAGCGGAGCCGGTGATGGCAACGTGATTCGATACAATTACTTCGGTGTCCGAATGGGATATGCTCAAAACAGCATCATCCAGTACAATGACATCTCGCTGAATACCACGGGAGCGCTATTCGAATTGGCGGGTCTTTTTGCGACAGTCGAGCACAACTTCATTCATGACAATTCGGCATACGGCGTCCGGGTCAGCAATGCGGACAGCGGAGTCATCCGCTACAACACGATTTCGGGCAACGGCATCGATGGCATCAGTCTGATAAATGTGGCCCAGTTCCTCACCATCTCAGATAACATCATCGGTCTTGCCGAAGATGGTGAGACGCCGATGGGTAACGTTGGGAACGGAATCTCACTGAACAATTCCGGCCAGAATGATGTGTATCGGAACGTGATCGCTGCGAATGGCGATACAGGCATTGATATTCGGAACAATGCCAACCGGAACGTCCTGTGGGGGAACACGATTGGACTGACCCAGAGCGGAGCACTTGTAGCAGGCGACTCCAACCTCAATGGTGTCATTGTTGCCAGCTCCCAGGAAACCCAGATTGGTGTCGCTGGAAATGACCCGAATATCATCTCGGGCAACCGGGAGGCCGGCCTGATTATCGAAGAGCCCGGGGCCACCCTGAACACCGTGTCTGGTAACCTGATTGGTGTCGACATCAACGGCAGTGCAGTGCGTCCGAACGGTACAGACGGAATCAGGATCTGGTTCGGAGCCCACGACAATACGATCGGAGGCTCGGTAGCTGCACGGAACGTCATTTCAGGCAACGGCCATCATGGCATTTCCATCGCAGATGCCAATCTGGATACGCCCACCCTCGTCAACGAAGCGATTGTCATTTCGCACAATCACATCGGCGTCTCGTTCGACGGTTCATCGGCCATCGGTAATGGATGGGCAGGTATTTATGCCGGTTACAGCTCCAAGGATCTCGTCATTTCCAACAATGTGACGTCAGGCAATGGCGGCTCGGGAATTGCCCTGGACAACGGCATTTCCGGAAGTACCATCAGTGCGAACATCAGCGGCTTGAACGCCCTGGGGAATGCCCCCCTTCCGAACGGTGACGACGGTATTGCCGTCACGAACGGTTCTTTCAATAATCAGGTCAGCGGAAATACAACATCCGGCAACCTGAAGAGCGGGATCAACTTCTTCAATGTTGGCCCAGGAAACGTCGCGATATCCAATATTGTCGGAACGGATGCGAGCGGTACGGGCCAGTTCGGCAACGATTGGCACGGATTCCAGATTGGAGGCGGTGGCACCATACAGGTAGGCGGTGCTGGAGTAGGCAATACGATTGCATTCAATACCGACGCGGGTGTCATCGTGTATGCACCCGACGGATGGGACGTATCGAACGCCTTCATCTCCGAGAATATCATGTATGGTAACGGAGGCCTTGGAATCGATCTGAAGCTGGACTCCGGTACGGACGGCTCCCTCGGGACGCTCAACCAACAGGGCGGCCGCAATGGAAACGACCCGGCCGATACGGACGACGGACCCAACGGCCTCATCAATGCTCCCGTGTTCAACTGGGCAACGCGCCAGGCATCGAACGTGGAAATGGAAGTCTTCTTCGACGGTCCCCTTCCGGTCACGATTGAAGTTTTCGAAGCGGATGCCGACAACGACGATGGCAGAACGTTACTGGGCACGAGTGTCGTGTCGACGAAGAGGACATTCCTGTCCTTCCCTTCCGGGAGCGTTGCTGCCGGAGATTACCTGGTTGCGACGGCGACCGGTACAGAAGGCACATCTGAATTCGCTCTCGCATTTGAAGTTGCACTGGGCGAGGACGCTACGCTCGTTCGGGATCAGGTCCTGACGGATACTGAGGTCATGACGTTCAAACTCGCGTCTGACTTGAATGCGATTCCGGGCATGTCCGCTGCCATGCAAGCAGCCATCGAGTCATGGAAAAGTGTATCCACGTCCGATGTTGCGGCCCGCATTGCCTACGGCGGTGTAACGACGACGACGGCACCCGTCCTGACGGATTACGAAAATGTGATTACGAAATCGTCGGCGTTGGTACCACTCTCCAGCAACACGTTGGCAGTCGCTTCCAAGCTCCTTCTCGCTCCGGCAACCCCAGGTGAAGAAGCCACCATTCTGTCGGCCGACATTGTCTTCAACGCGGATCTCATCGGCCAAGCGACTGGTATTGGCACGGATCTCGTCAAAGGCATTTGGGATGCGCAGGCTGTGGCTACGCACGAGTTCGGGCATACACTTGGTATGCGTCACTCCGGCGTGTCCACGGCCACCATGTTCTTCTCCATCCCGTCCGGTACGTCGTATCGGAGCCTGGAAGCCGACGACAAAGCCTGGATCAGCCAGCGCTATCCATCAGGCACGGCGGCGTCCACATTCGGATCCATTTCGGGCTCTGTAACGGATGGCGAATCAGGCCTGTCCAACCCCCTGTCCGGAGCACTGGTCGTTGCCCGGCACACGACATCCGGTGCGCGCGTGCACGCCTACGCCGACATGGATGGAACGTACCTGATTCCTGGATTGCTACCTGGCACGTACGAAGTCAGCATCCAGCCTCTGGATGGACTCGTGGACAACGTTCCTGGCATGCGTCCCGGCACCGTGAGTCCGTACCTGCGCGCCATCACACAGAACGCCACATTCAGTGAGGAATTCTGGTCAGGTTCAGCAGAATCGGATATTGAGACAGAAGACCTTCCGGAGCCGGTAGTCGTACAGGCTGGAGCAACCACGGCGGCTGTTGACTTCATCTCCAACGATGATAACACGGCCCCTGTCGTAAACGGCGCAACGCCGAAGGGAACGCGCGTTCCGGTCCGTCCGGAAATCGCTGTCACGTTCTCCGAGCCTGTCACAACGGCCAATATCGTGTTCCAACTCTGGAATGTGACGACCGGCTTGCAGGTCCCTGGCACAGGGCAAGTGCCGGGTGGTGCGAGTGTCGTCGCTACGTTTGACATCGCACCGGGTACAAATCTCGTCTACGAAAATGTGTACGAGATCCGCGTCCAGAACGCTACGGATAAGAAAGGCAATGTCAACGGCGATCTGTTTACAGCTCAGTTCACGGTTCGCCCAGCCGACATCGTTCCGCCGACTGTTACGTCTGTGACTCCCGGTGACAATGCCGTAGACGTCAATAGTGGTACCGACATCGTCATCACGTTCTCAGAGCCGATGGATCAAGTCGCAATTGCGGGTGGAATCACGGTGGCGTGTACGACTGCTCCGTTGAATGCTTCGTGCCCTACGTCCGTGCCCGGCACACTGACGTTCCCTACGTCCAGCGTGATTGAGGGTCTTCCTGGCTGGGTCGCCGTGTTCAAGCCGGAATCGCGCCTTGTTGAAGGTGCTACCTACTCGGTTTCCTTGGCGGCAAGCCTGACGGACGTCTCCGGGAATGCGCTGGGGGTGGTACCCCCTTCGACGTTCACTACACAAGCGAACGTCGAACCGGTCATTGCAGACTTTGCACCGGCCGATGGTTCAACGGGGCTGTCCATCCGAACATCAGTATTCGCCGACTTCAACGAGCCCGTTGTTCTTGTCCCAGGCAATGTGATCATGGAATCCGGCACGACGAGTGTTCCGGGAGTCGCCGAATTGCTGAACGATGGCAAGCGCATCGTCTTCCGTCCGATGCAGCCATTGAATTACGCAACCGCATATACGGTTACATTCAGCGGCGCCATCCAGGATGCATCGGATCCTCCGATGCCGCTTGGTACGTCGCTGACTATTGGATTCACGACGGCGAGCGCGCCGGTAGCCATCCAACTGACGTCCGTGTCACCGCCGGTTGCCATTCCGGGTGCTGTAGTAACATTCGGTGGCAGTGGGTTCAGCCCGAACGCGCAGCAGAATGTAATCGCGTTCCCTGCCATTGGCGGTGGAACGGTCCCGGCGGTCGCGGAATCCTCGACGCTTAACAGCCTTACGGTTGTCGTGCCTGACGGCGTTCAGTCTGGCCCTGTGACGGTCTCATACGGTGGATCGACAGACGCCATCAACCTCGAGCTGTACGATGTACTTCCCCAGCTTGACCCGGCAGTCAAGCGCTACACGGCCGAAAGCGCTCCTCGCGACGTTGAAATCACGCCAGACGGTGGCACGGCCTACGTCACCAATACGGGTGCCGGTACGGTCAGTGTGCTTGATGTCGCGACCGGTGAGTTGGTGGTCCCCAACGGAATACAGGTGGGCGATCAACCCCTGAAGGTCGTCCTTTCACCGGACGGATCCCGGATCTATGTCTCGAACTTCGGATCCCATACCGTGTCTGTCATCGATACCGCCACGTTGACGGTCACAGAAACGATTGATGTCGGATTGAACCCGTTCGGTCTTGCCATCTCTCCGGATGGCAAGCGTCTGTATGTGGCCGAATACACCAGCCGGAAAATCTCCATCATTGATGTCGACGGCGACAGTGGTACGGAAAACCGAGCCATCGCTCGTATTTCCGTCGAGAGCAACGAACGTGACGGAGCGGTGGAGCCCGACGGTGGCGTTCGCCTTGGAGCGGATTCAAACCCACGCGACGTCGAATTATCTCCGGACGGTGGAACGCTGTTTTTCTCGACGCAAGAGCTTGGCCTCCGGTACCTTGTTTTGGACGCCAATGGTTCAGCCAATGAAGATGCTGCAACCGTTCGTATAACGAAGGAGTCCGGAACACGCGACGTGGAAGTCAGCCCGGATGGCGGCGTTGTGTGGGTGACCACGCTGACCGGCGCTCTTGAAGGATACCGCATCCCGGATGACCTCTTGCTCGACGGCTCCTTCCAGGCGGTTGCCCGCCTCGGCAAAGAGTCCAATTCGCGTGAGGTGGAAGTCAGCCCGGATGGCGGTCTCTTGTACGTTACAAGCTTTGACCTGGGCCTCGTCCAGATCTATGCTATTTCGTCGCAGATCATACCCAGCACGAACTCCGCAACAGGAACTGTCTTCGCTCTGACGCTGGAGCCGATCAAGACAATTATTGTGGGTGACCAGCCTGAGGCAGTCGTGTTCTCACCCGCCGCTCAGGTCGCGATTGTAACGAACTCAGGCTCCGATGATGTGACGGTGCTTCGCTTTACAGACGAGCCTCCTGTAGTTTCCAATCCGGACACGGATGGCGACGGTTTGCTTGACGTCGACGAAGTCCTTCTCGGCACCGACCCGACCTTGGCCGACACCGATGGTGACGGTCTTTCGGATGGTGATGAAGTCAACACCATTGGTACAAATCCATTGTCGGATGACACGGATGGTGACACGCTACTCGACGGTGACGAATTCAACGGCGGAGTCACTTCCCCACTCCTCGCCGACACGGACGACGACGGTCTTCATGACGATGTCGAAGTTGCCGCTGGAAGCCTTACGCTTGCGAACAATCCGGACACGGATGGCGACGGCAAGCTCGACGGCGTCGACGCCGATGCCGATGGCAGCGGAGCACCCGACGTGCGTCAGCGCATGCTGGCTGACTTCGATGCGTTCGTGGCAGGCCTTTCAAACGGAAATGCTGGTGGAAATGGCGGTGGCCTGGGCAAGGGCAACGAACCTGTTGTCATTGCGGCGGCCAAAACCGTGGACGACTACCTGAGCAAGGGCGGTGGCAAGTCCGGAAAGTCATCCAAATCTGACAAGTCCGACAAGTCATCCAAGTCCGACAAATCGGAGAAGGACGGCCCATCTGCCGAAGATATCATCGACGATATCCGAGAGAAGCTGGAAGACAACCTCAACTCGAAGTTGTGGGAGGAGTCCATGCGCCCCGACGAGAAGCGTGGGGAGTCCATGTTCAACAACGACAAGAATGTGTTGAAGAAGCTGGACGACCTCAATGCGCTGCTCGAGGACAGTGACGAGGACATCAGGGATCTCGCCACGAGCATATTGCGCACGGATCTTGATATCGTAACGCACTTGCTTGCTGACCTCGATGCGACGTCCTGCGCTTCCGACAAGAAGTGCCGCAAGGAATTGGAGAAGGCTGAAGAATCGTTTGCGGACGCACTCGATGAGTTGGAGATCGAATCCGCATCGGATGAAGACCTGGCGCTTCGCAGCCGCAAGGACGAAGACAAGGCCATTGACGACCTGCGCAAGGCTTGGCAGTCTGCCGTCAAGGCACTGGGCAAGGCTGGCGCCTCGTACGGCAAGGGAATCGATGAAGCCCTCCTTGCTGAAGTACCGGTCGAGTTCGATCTGTCGCAGAACTACCCGAACCCGTTCAACCCGACGACGACCATCAACTTCGCGTTGAAGGAAGCGGTGGAAGTACGCCTCGATGTGTTCGACCTGCTGGGTCGTCACATTCAGACTCTCGTCCAGCAGCCGCTGGACGCCGGCAATCACCAGATCCAGTTCGATGCATCGAGACTGGCAAGTGGCATGTACCTCTACCGCATACAGGCGGGCGACTTCGTTCAAGTCAAGCAGATGACCTTGATGAAGTAGGCGGTCAACGGAGACCATAAAAAAGAGGGGGGCGCGTTTCACGCGCCCCCCTCTTTGCATTTTATGGTGTCGGCACATCCATGACTTGGTGTCGACGACGGACCAGGCAGCTACGGGTTCTGCTTCAACCGCGCTTCGGCTTCGCTGATGGCATCCAGATCTTGTCGTTCGAGCTGGAGGAACAGCTCCCACTGTTCACGTGCCAAGCGTCTCTGCCCAATGGCGTCGTATGAGCGGGCCAGCAACAACACGGCCTCAGCCAAGTCCGGCTTCAGACCCAATGAGCCTCGTAGCGGCTGGATAGCCTGCTCAGCCTGGCCCATAGCCAGAAGTGCCTTTCCCTGGTTCTTGTAGATGAATGGAAGCACTTCTGATTTGGCGACCGCCGAGCCCTTCCTTAGCTGCTCAAGCGCCTCTTCAGGGCGGCCACTTTCAATCAGTATGTCACCGAGTGCGCTATACGGCGCACCCCAGAGCGAGTCGGCATTGATTGCCGATTCAAGGGCACCAATGGCGTCGTCCAACCTGCCCTGCTCCGCCAACGACATACCCATATTGAAGTATGCCGGACCAGCACCTTCCGGGTCAAGCGTAATGGCTTCACGGGCAGAACTCACAGACCTGGTATAGTCACCGGTCTGGAAATACAGTGCCGCCAGAGATGCCCACGCCGCCGCATAGGTCGGGTCGGCGTCCTTGGCCCGCTCCATATCGCGGAGGCCCATTTGAAGATCGCCAGCCGCCAGTTTTTCTCGCGCGTTGTCAAAGTAGCCTCTGGCAATCTCCCGTGGCTGGATGACGGCAGTCCCTTCCGTCTGGCTTGAAGAACCGCCCGTCGCCAGATAATAGGAACCGCCGGCCCCCAACAACCCGATGACAACGATTCCGGCCACAACGATGGGCTTTTTCCAGAACGGCGTGGGCGGCACCATTCCGGGGTACATGCCGGAATACATCCCGGACTGCATCATTCCTGGATGCATACCGGATTGCATGTTCGGAGGGTACATCATCCCCGACTGCATTCCCGGATGCATCATACCTGGCTGCATCATACCCGACTGCATCGGGTCCTGTGCCGCGGGCTGTTCCGGTGCCGGAGCGGGCGGTTGCACCGGCGCCATGATGCTGGGCGTTGGCGCCCGCATGGCCTCAATGTCCTTTATCAGTTCGTGGGCGTCCTGGTACCGGTTTTCCGGCATTTTCTGAAGCAGCTTGTCCACGATCGATGCCAAGTGTTCGGGAGCATCCTCACGCCATACGGAGACTGGTTCGTGCTCGGTATTGGCTGCAGCATACAGGATGGCCGCATCATAAGGCCCTTCGAATGGGCGCTTTCCCGCGAGCATCTCGTACATGACCACGCCCAGTGCCCACAAATCGGTCCGGTTGTCTACCGGGGCGCCCTGTGCCTGTTCGGGGCTCATGTAGGCCAGCGTCCCCAGAGACATGGCTCCCATGGTCATGGTGACATCGGAAATCTTGGCCAGACCAAAGTCGAGAATCTTCAGGAAACCGGAAGTCGTGACCATCACGTTGCCGGGCTTGATGTCCCGATGGATGATACCCTTGTCATGCGCAGCGGCGAGACCCTTGGCCATATCCAGCAAATAGGAGACGGCATCATCGAGGCCAACAGGTCCCTCCTTGATGATATCTTCCAGGGTCTGGCCTTCGTAAAAGGCCATGACAATGAACAGATGATCATCATCTGTGCCGCCAATCTCGTGCACGACGGCGATGTTCGGATGGTCAAGTGCCGAAACAGCACGTGCTTCGTGAACGAACCGCGCCTTGGAGCTCTCGTCCGAGCTGAACATGGGCGGGAGAAACTTCAGCGCAACTGTACGCCCCAGCATCGTGTCGTGTGCTTTGTACACGACACCCATGCCTCCCTGGCCGAGCTCAGACTCGATCTTGTAATGTGAAACGGTCTTTCCGACCAACGCCCCATCCTCCGAATGATGGTCCCAAGATACAACCCGGAGGCAAAGCGTCTACGTAGATCTACGCATCGTATTCCATACCGGCCAGAACACCCCCCTGCGGGTCCTTGGCCATCGTGAATCTGCCGACATCCGGAACGTTGACAGCAGGAAACAGGATGGTACCGCCGGCCGACTCCACGACGGTGGTCCACGCATCGACATCTTCCACCGTTACATAGAGACCCCAATGCGGCGGCATCTCCTCAGGCGAAACGGACATCATTCCCCCGAAGCCCGTTCCGTCAATCTTGACGACTCCATAGGGCCCGGTGTGCATGGTATCGATTGCAATATCCCACCCGAACAACGCCGAATAGAAGTCCATGACAGCATTGATGTCCGGCACGCGCAATTCGAACCACGAAAAGCGACCGGGTACTCCAAAGGCTTCCTCGGCGTCCATGGCGGGTCCACCGGAGTCCTTGGTCTCGTATGCCACTACGCCAACAACAGCCCCTTGCGGGTCCTGGATATGGGCGATTCGACCAACGCCAGGAACGTCTTCTCCCGGCCAAACGACCTTTCCACCTGCCTCCACCGCCGTCAGACAGGCGTCGTCGACGTCGTCCACCGTGACGTACAGATGCCACTGGACGGGGAATTGCTCCATCGGCCGCCTCATGATGCCGGCAATTCCGGAACCGTTCACCATGCCGACCACGTACGGCCCATCGGGCATGTCCATGGTAGTGGTCTCCCAGCTGAAGATCGCAGCGTAGTAGGCGGCCGCCGAGTCGGGATGTGTCGTGTGGAGTTCAGGCCAGGAGAAGGCTCCGTGCGTCGTGAATGGGTTCATGGTGCGGGGTGGATTGGTTGAAGACGTTCAGCGAACGAAAACCTAGCTCCGACATCCCGACCAATCAATATGTGCGCACAGGGGGACTGGAAATGCCCCTCTACCTCTCACCTTTCACTGGATGCGCAGGTCGTTCGAGAGTTCATCGGTATCATCGTGCTTTATGGCAACGCCTTTCCGCTCCAGCAGGTCTCCACACCGGGAAATGGCGCGCTCCAGTCCACCAACGGCATCGCCGGAACGCACGCCCTGAACAATATCCGAGATGACATCACCCCAGTCCTCGGGCTTCACGGCGGCGTTGATAGCATTGTCTCCCAGCACCTCGACACGGTGTTCATCCAGCGAAAGAAACAGCAGGATGCCCGTACGGTCACGCGTGGCGAAGACCTCCTCAGTGAGAAATGCCTGCGATGCGCGCGCATGGACGGCCAGGTCCATGAGCTCCCCTCCGGCTACTGTCCTAAACAGCACGGGAATGCGGGGCACCAGGAGTCCGGCCAACAATCCGAAGGCCAGCATCCAGAAAAACAGGGCGCCGTCGGACAGAAGCATGGGGACACCCCAGCCGTCGTATCCCAGCGTGACAATCTCGTGCAACAGCGCGCCCACGACGGCGCCCATGACGCCTGCCCTGTACGGCACAACGCGATACGCTCCAGAGCGCTGGACTATCACGGGCACGATTTCGCCGGACGTGCGGGATTCCGCTTGTGTCACGGCCTCGGCTATCCGTTTCCTGTCTGCATCGGTGAATAGGTTCATATCCGTCGTACGCGTCCCGACCGGCACGCGTTTCCGGGATGTCCCCATTATCGTATACTTCGGCTTCGAAACCATTCCTCGGCACCATGGCGCTGTCCCTCACCGATATCCTGACATTTGTCGGGTTCTTTGCCGTTGTCATCGGCATTTCCCTCTATAAATCGCGCAATGAGTCGTCGAGCGCGGACTATTTCCTGGCCGGACGCAGCCTCGGCTGGGGACTCATCGGGTTTTCGCTCATCGCATCGAACATTTCCACGGAGCATTTCGTGGGGATGGCGGGCCAGGGATTCGGGTCTGTCGGCATGGCCGTGGCGAGTTACGAGTGGATGGCGGCCGTCGTACTGGTATTCGTGGGACTCTTCCTGCTACCCCGCTTCCTGCGTTCCGGCATCTACACGATTCCCGAGTATCTTGAATACCGGTTCAACGCGACCAGCCGGCTCATCATGGCGGTGTTCATGATGATCATGTACGTAGCGGTTGCCCTCGCGTCAATCCTGTATTCAGGTGCCATCGGCCTGACAACCATTTTTGACCTGGACCTGACCACAGGCGTGTGGGCCATCGGCATCATTGCCGGGCTGTATACGATCTATGGGGGCTTGAAGGCCGTCGTCTGGACCGACCTGTTCCAGGGCGGGGCCTTGCTCATCGGTGGCTTCGTGGTGATGGTACTCGGTTTCATGGCGGTGGGCGGCCCGGCTACCTTTTTTGAACAGAATGCCGACAAGCTGCACGTCATTCTCCCTGCGGATAACCCGGATATTCCGTGGACGGCTCTGGTCCTGGGGCTCTGGATCCCGAATATCTTCTATTGGGGACTGAACCAGTTTATCGTTCAGCGCACGCTCGGAGCGAAGTCGTTGCGGGATGGCCAGCTCGGCATCATGCTCGCGGCCGGAATCAAGGTCATCATCCCGTTCATCATCATCCTGCCGGGCATCATGGCGTACGAACTGTATGCCGATCAAATCACAAATCCGGACCAGGCCTACCCCACACTCATCCGCGAAATCCTCCCGGCCGGCTTCCGGGGCATCATGTTCGCCGCCCTCTTCGGCGCGGTCCTGAGCAGCCTCGACTCCATGCTGAACTCGGCATCCACCATCTTTACGATGGATCTGTACAAGCGCCATTTCAAGCCAGATGCCGAAACAACGAGTCTTGTACGCATCGGGCAGATGGCGACGGGTGTATTCGTGCTGGTGGCGTGCTTGATAGCACCTCTCCTGGGTAATCCGGAATTCGGTGGCATCTTCACATACATCCAGATGTTTCAGGGCTTCATTTCGCCCGGGATCGTCACCGTCTTCCTGTTCGGACTCATCGTCAAGAAGGCGCCACCGGCCGCGGCCATTGCGGCCTTGCTTGGAAACGTGGTCATCTACGGCGTGCTGCTGTGGACGCTGCCCGACGAATCGTTCCTGAACCACATGGCCATCACCTTCCTGGCCCTTATAGCGCTCATGGGCGTGATAACAGCGATGCGTCCGTTGACGGAGCCAGTTGTCATGCCAGTCAACGAGGATATCGACATCACACCAAGCGCCACGGCCAGGAAGCTCGGAATGGGCGTCCTGGCCGCGGTCGTGGTGATGTACATCATCTTTTGGTGAACGCCATCCGACCGTTGTTGGATGTGCCCATTTCCAGCGCTACGTCGGTGACCTTGGCCGTGTTCACGGCATCGAGTTGATCCAGGAATACCCGGGTCATGGCGATATCCGAACACGCACTGTGTGTCACGTCGGTGATGCTGAAGCCGTCATTTTCCTCCAACGTATAGTTGGCAGAAAAATCGCCGCATTGGGACGTACCCGTGAGGCGACCATCTTCCGAGAAGGAGACCGTAATGTCCCGGTCGGCGGCCTGAATGGTTTCCGTGCGGTAGAAAACGACCTCAAGAGTCCACTCCGATCCGTGGATGTACCGGCGACGCCGATCATCGTCCTCCTCCACAACGATGATACACGCCGAAGTGAACACGGTCAGCAAGAACAGCGAGACGAAGAACGAAGGACTGAAGCGATTTGTCATTGACCCTTTCCGGGTTGGTTTTTGGAAAAACGAACCGCGGACCCACACACAAAGCCGCAGCACCGGGATGCCGAGTAACATCGCACCGCGCGGAACCCGTTCGGCCCATTGCCTTTGACATCGTTTGGACTCTGTACATACCCATGCCCGCTACGACCCGCCAGCTTCTGGCCTTCCTTGCTGCGTTGACCGTCATATCACCGGTTCATGCCCAAACCTCCCTGTGGCTGACGCAGCCCGACATGCTGGTCGACTACGTTCGAACCAACGCAGATTTCTGGCTGCAGACGTACGATGCAGACCGCGGCGGTTTCTACACGAATGTGGGCCGGGACGGCAGCATCCTGTCGAATCGGGGAACGAACAAGGATGTCCTCACGCAATCCCGGAACGCCTATGCCATGGTGCGGGCATTCCAGATGACGGGCGATGAACGCTACTTGGACTACGCCCGCGGCGCCCTCGATTTCATGTATGATCATGGCTGGGACGCCACGTACGGTGGATGGCGCAACAATATTTCGGCGCTGGGCATCCCGTACAACATCAGCCAGGATAAATCGGCATTCATCCAGCACTATGCACTTCTTGGGCCGGCGGCCATGGTGGAAGCCACCGGCTCGTCGATTGACCAGGAATGGTTTACACGCGGTTACACCTACCTGGACGATGTATTCTGGGATCGCCGTCCCGGCATGTCCGGGTACTACGACCGCGTGGACTGGCGAAGCGAAAACCCTCGCGGAAAGAGCTTCAATGCCACCGTCGATGCCCTCACGACACATGCGTTCATCGTAAACGACGAAGCCCGTACGACAGCCCTTCTGCGGAATATTCTGGAGCGCCTGATTCCGACGATGCCCGACCAGGCCATCGGTTTTGCAGAGGAATACGACGCGGACTGGAATGTCGATGCCTCCGAACGGCTCTCCATCATGGGGCATGTACTGAAAACGGCATGGGTCATGGCACGCGCAGAACAGCTATACGATAACAGCAACTTCAAACTGCCTTCTCCCCTGTCCGATTCGCTGCGATCAGCCGCCACTGAACTGGGACTCCATGTGCTGGAAAACGGCTACGATCACGAGTACGGCGGCCCCTACAAGGATTACGATCGAATTACCGGGGAAATGCAGCTATGGGGTCTTGCCGATACCACCAAAGCGTGGTGGCAAATGGAGCAGGCCATTACCGCCGGACTCACTCTGATGACCCCGGCACTGAGCGACCCGTTTCTTGATATGGCGAGCGAGTCGATCGACTTTTTCATGGACCACTTCCAGGACCCGGTGTATGGCGAGGTATACGCGGACCGGACCAGGCGGGGCGGAGATATACCCCAATGGGGCGACCACAAAGGAGATGGTTTCAAGGCCGGATATCACAGTATTGAGCTGGGATTCTACTCCTGGGTATACGCCAACGTATTCCTCAATGGCGGTCCATTTACGATGTACTACCGGTTCGCGCCGTCCGATGCGGAACGAACGGTGCGTTTGAATCCGATGGAAAACACCACCAGACTGCGTCCCATAGTCCGAACTGTTCTCCTGGAAGGCCAACCCTACGACGATCGGCTCTGGAGTTGGAACACACTCACACTCCCTCCCGGGGTTGGGGGCAGATTCGAGGTGACGTATTCTGCAGGAGTCATCACGTCAACGGAGCCTGCCGAGGCCCCGGCCAGCACGGCGCTCTCAGCCTGGCCGAACCCATTCTCCGACTATTTGCACATCGGATGGAATGAAGGCCCCATGAACATCGTCTTATCAGATGCGATGGGCCGCGTAGTCATTCAAGGCTCATCGCAGTCGGGTATCGAGCAACTGGATACATCCACCCTCGCGCCCGGCCTGTACATCCTCACTGTAACCAGTCGGTCCGGATCCAATTCCCGGACAGTGGTACGGACGCGGTAGGCATTGTTGTCTGCTGTTCGATAGATTGCAGTTTCCCCAGTTTCAATTCCCACGAGGTCCTATGAATCGCGTTTTATCCCTTCTGACCCTTGCGCTGCTGCTTACAGCGCCCGCAATGGGTCAGTCGTTCGGATCGTCAATGGCCGTCTCAGGCGACCAGATCCTGGCCGGCGTCGGCGGTGGTCCGGTGTCGACCGGCTCCGTTTACGTCTTCACCCAGTCCAGCGACGGATCATGGGCTGAATCATCCGTTGTCCGTCCGTCATCCGCCGACATGAATGACGGTTTCGGTCGTACGATTGTCGTAGACGGCAACCGCATGGCTGTCGGCGCTCCCGGTGCCAAAACGGTCTACCTGTTCGAAAAGGCAGCGAACGGATCCTGGTCTGAATCAGGAACCGTCACCAGTGACGTAGACGGCTTCGGCGGCGGCATCGCCCTTGACGGTGACCATATGCTCGTCTCCGTTCCCGGAGGTTTCCGCAATGCCGGATCTGTCTATGCCTATCACGTCATGGGTGGACAGTGGATGTCGACCGGCGAGCTCACCGTTGAGTCCGAAGAACCCATCGGATCCTACGGTAACACCATCGCCATCAGCGGCACGCATGCCGTTGTCGGTGCTCCGTTTGCTGAGCAGCGCTCAGGTGCTGTCTATGCATTCAACTTCGATATGGGCTCCCACGGATGGGTGTCGGCCGGAACCCCAACGCCAGCCTTCTCGGGCAATGCGAGTGGCTTCGGAAGCGCCCTCCTGTTCGCGGATGGCAAGCTCGTCGTCGGCATGCCGGGACATGACAGCCGCATGGGTGCCGTTGCCGTCTTCTCCATGGATGAAGAGTCCGGCGAATGGACAAACGATGCACGCGTATCGCCTGCAACGGCTCGCCGCAGTGATTCCTTCGGCTCCTCCCTTGCAGCCAGCAACGGCACGCTGTACATCGGTGCAACGGGTGCCGGCAATGCCGGTATGCTTTACAGCATTGACATCGATGCCATCGGTAACGCAGGAAGCAACCTGACGGCCATGTGGGCCATGGATCTGCCCGATGGCGCCGGATTTGGCGGCAACATCGCACTCAGCGACCAAGTCGCTGCCGTAGCGGCTTCCAGCATGGACAACCGGTCTGGCCGTGTGATTCCGTTCACCGTCACGAATGGCGAATGGAACCAGGGCAACTCGTTCTTCCGCGACTCCGACGGTTATGCGTCCGTCACGGGTGGCATGGTCGAGTGTGACAATGATGAAGCCGGCGCCTTTCCGTGCAAGGACGTCAACATGGTCTCGTTCCTGAACATGGACGACCTGGGTGCCGATCGCGGCATCCGCACGAATGATATCTGGGGCTGGGAAGATCCGGAAACAGGTCGCGAGTACGCCCTCGTCGGTCTCACCAACCAGACGTCGTTCGTTGACGTCACGGATGCTGAAAATCCGGTATATCTCGGCAAGCTTCCGCTCACGGAAACGGCTCGCACGAGTGTCTGGCGTGACATGAAGGTCTACAAGAACCATGCATACATCGTGGCCGACGGTGCCGGTCAGCACGGCATGCAGGTCTTTGACCTGACGCAGCTTCGTGATTTCGACGGCGAACCGAAGACCTTCGAAATGACCACGTACTACGACCAGATCGCCAGTGCGCACAACATCGTCATCAACGAAGAAACAGGTTTTGCCTACTCGGTCGGCAGCAGCTCGGGTGGTACCACCTGTGGCGGCGGCCTGCACATGATCAACATCCAGGACCCAGCCAACCCGACGTTCGCCGGCTGCTTCCAGGACGAGAATACCGGTCGTCGCGGCACAGGTTATTCGCATGACGCCCAGTGCGTCGTGTACCGCGGCCCTGATTCCGATTACGCTGGCCACGAGATCTGCCTCGGTTCAAACGAGACGGCCCTCTCCATTGCCGACGTAACCGACAAGGAGAATCCTTCTGCCATCGCATACGCAACGTATCCGAAGGTTGCCTATGCCCACCAGGGCTGGCTTACGGAGGATCACCGCTTCTTCTACATGAACGACGAAGGCGATGAGCCCCAGGGTCTCGTGGAAGGTACGCGGACCCTCATCTGGGACCTCCAGGATCTGGATGAGCCCCAGTTGGTCGGCGAGTACATTGCCACTACGACCGAAACGGACCACAACCTGTACGTCAAGGGCGACCTGATGTACCAGTCGAACTACGGCGCCGGCTTCCGCGTGCTGGATGTATCGAACCCGACGGCCCCTGTTGAAGTCGCATACTTCGACACGTCACCTGTCGGTGGCGGTGGCGGCTCCTGGAGTAACTACCCTTACTTCAAGAGCGGCACCATTGTCGTCACGGGTGGCTCCAATGGTCTGTTCGTGCTTCGCAAGAAGGAACTGGACATCTGATCCGGTTTCATCCCGATACGTACGTTTGAAGGGCGGGCGGGGCATGGCCCCGCCCGCCCTTTCGATTTTCCATCACACTCCGTACCGTAGATCCATGCATCATCACATTAATTACGTCGAGTTCACCAGCGACGATTTCGAAGCGACGGAATCGTTCTATGGATCGGTATTCGGGTGGTCATTCCAGCACTGGGGCAATGACTACATGTCATTCGAGCAGGCAGGGTTGGATGGCGGATTCCGTCACGCCGATCGTGCATCGTCCGTGACGGATTCCAGTGCGCTGGTCATCCTGTACAGCGATGACCTGGAAGCCTCGCGTGATGCCGTGAAACAGGCGGGCGGATCCATCACTGTAGATATATTTTCGTTTCCCGGCGGTCGACGCTTCCACTTCCTGGATACGACAGGAAATCACCTTGCAGTGTGGACCCATGAATAGAATTCTCGTCCTGCTCGTCATCCTCCTGTCCGGCTGTGCGAACCTGAACCTGTCCGATATCCTGTCCCAAGAGCTTCCGCTCACGGAATCGACCGTGGCCAGTGGCCTGCGCGAGGCGCTGACTGTGGGAACGGAGCGCGCTTCCGGTCGACTGGGCGTCGCCGATGCGTTCGCGGGTGTGGCCACCCGCCGCATTGCCATCCCCGAAGAGCTTCAGGGGATCACCGACCGACTGCGACAACTCGGACTTGATGGCCAGGTGGATGATTTCGAGCTGCGCATGAACAGGGCGGCGGAATCCGCTGTGCCCCTTGCAGTCGACATTTTTGCAGACGCCATCCGCCAAATGACCATCCAGGATGCCTTTGCCATTCTGAACGGACCGGACGATGCAGCAACCATGTATTTCAGGGACCGAACCACAGAAGCGCTCATGTCCGCTTTCCGGCCGCAGGTGAACGGCGTCATGTCGGAAGTAGGCGTATTCCGGGTCTATGACCAGCTCCTGAACCGCTATAACGCGCTCCCCATCTCGAATGCGCCGGACGTAGACCTGGTTGGCCACATTGTGAGCCGGACTACGGCCGCCCTGTTCTCCGAATTGGCGGCCGAGGAAGCACACATCAGGCAAGATCCTGCTGCCAGGACGACAGAGCTGCTTCGTCGCGTATTTTCACATCAGAATCAATGACACTCCGAGACATCACCCATATCGGACGCCCACTTGACCCGGCGTGGCCCACGAATCGTGCCATTGGCTTCATTACCATCATCGTTTGGGTAATCGCTGGTGTCGTCGGGATGTGGAAGGGGCTGGGTATCGTCGATGCCAACTGGAACGCCCTGCTGACGTCGGGAAATGTGTTCCTGGCGTGGGCCATAGGCCGTGAATTGGATCCGGACAGACAGCCGCCGGCCTTCCTGGCATCGGGTATCATCTTGATGGCCATCACGTTCACGTCCGCTCCGTCCCTGCTGCCGGCCCTGTGGATCCTGCTACTGCTTCGTGTCATGAACCGGACGACTGGGCTGAAAGCCACCCTGTTCGACATGGCAGCATGCGCGGTAGTGGGTCTCACGCTAGTTCTGCTTCAACACCCGATCTTCGGGCTGCTGACGGCCTTGATCCTCTTCCTGGACGACCGGCTGGACGGGACGTACGGAACAGGCACACTGCTGGCCATCGCGCTGGTTGTGGTCACAACAGTCCTGCAAATGACATTGGATGTGCCGGAGTCATCTCCCTCCGCGCTGGCGGCATTGGCCGCCGCGATGTCTGCCGTGGTTTTCATTCCGGTGTATCGAAGGTGCGCGACCATGGAGGCTCCGGGAGACGATACGGGAGTCTGTCTGCTGCCGCGCCGTGTTCGCGCTGCACAGGCCACCAGCCTGCTGGCCGGCATCCTCGTCGCGGTTGTGTCCGGATACGCGGGCCTCTTCTCCATGGCCGCCTTCTGGAGTGCCGTGCTGGCAGCCGGTGTGTACCGGACCTGACGTGGATAATCATTCATAAAGGCGTTTTCGTGAACGAAGACAGAACAATTCGGCCGTTTCCGACTACACCCGCCGCACTATGAATGACCAGAAAATCATCTTCTCGATGGTCGGGGTGGGTAAAACCTACCGATCGACCAACAAGCAGGTCCTGCGGGACATCTACCTCTCGTTCTTCTACGGAGCGAAAATCGGTGTGCTGGGACTGAACGGTTCCGGAAAGAGCACGCTGCTGCGCATCATTGCCGGTCTCGATACCGACTACACCGGGACCATCGATTCCCAGAAGGGCATCCGCTTCGGCTACCTTCCGCAGGAGCCGGTGCTGGATCCTGACAAGACGGTCCTCCAGATCGTCGAGGAAGGCGCTGGCGAGGCCGTCAAGCTGCTGCACGATTACAATGAGGTGAACGCCAAATTCGCCGAGCCCGACGCTGATTATGAGGCGCTCATGGCGCAGCAGGCAAAGCTCCAGGACAAAATCGAGGCCATGAACGCCTGGGACCTGGAAAGCCGGTTGGAGATGGCCATGGATGCCCTGCGTTGCCCGCCTGGCGATCAGAAGGTTGGCGTGCTGTCCGGTGGTGAAAAGCGCCGCGTGGCCATGGTACGGCTGTTGCTGCAGGAGCCTGACGTATTGCTGCTCGATGAACCGACCAACCACCTGGATGCCGAGAGCGTAGGTTGGCTTGAACAGCACCTGGCTCGGTACAAGGGAACGGTCATCGCCGTGACCCATGACCGGTATTTCCTGGACAACGTAGCCGGCTGGATCCTTGAATTGGATCGAGGCAGTGGTATCCCGTTCGAGGGCAATTACACGTCATGGCTGGAGCAAAAGAAAAAGCGACTTGAAGTCGAAGAAAAGCAGGAGTCCAAACGCCAGAAGGCCCTGCAACGAGAGCTCGAGTGGGTGCGCCTGTCTCCAAAGGGACGACACGCCAAGAGCAAAGCGCGTATTTCCTCCTACGAAAAGATGGTCCAGGACCAGCAGGAAGAGCGCAAGGAGGAAATGGAGATACCTATTCAGCCAGGCCCACGCCTCGGGGACGTAGTCATCCGGGCAGAGGGTGTGGCGAAGGGTTATGACGACAAGCTCCTGTACGACGACCTGACATTCTCTCTGCCGCCGGGTGGCATCATCGGTGTCATCGGCCCGAACGGCGCCGGAAAGACCACGCTCTTCCGCATGATCACGGGCCAGGAAACACCCGATGCCGGAACGTTCACCATCGGATCGACGGTCAAGCTGGGATACATTGACCAGGACAGACCGTTGGACCCGACCAAGACCGTGTGGCAGGAAATTTCGGGAGGTGTGGAGTTGCTCCGATTGGGCAACCGGGATATCAATTCCCGCGCCTACGTGGGCAAGTTCAACTTCGGGGGCTCGGATCAACAGAAACTGGTGACAGAGCTGTCAGGTGGTGAACGCAACCGTGTCCACATGGCCAAAATGCTCAAGGAAGGTGCAAACGTCCTCCTGCTCGATGAGCCCACGAATGATCTCGATGTGAACACGCTTCGGGCCTTGGAGGAATCCTTGCAGGATTTTGCAGGCTGCGCCGTTGTGATATCGCATGACCGCTGGTTCCTGGACCGTTTGGCAACCCACATCCTGGCGTTCGAGGGCAACAGTGAAGTCGTCTGGTTTGACGGCAACTACTCTGAATACGAGGAAAACAGGAAGCAGCGACTCGGCATGGAAGCCGATCAGCCGCATCGCATCAAGTATCGCCATCTGACGCGATGAAACGTCGTCGCCCCCTGGTTTGGAGCCTGGTTGTCACCTTCCTGGCGGTCGTGGTATGGCTGGCGGCCACCCGCGGACTGTATTTCTACCCAACCACGGTCGCCCTGGGCCCCTGCCTGCCCGACTGGACCAATGTGGACACGTACGCGGGCGAGGCCCTCAGTCCCATGGCGTCCGTGCCGTTCTCGGCGGGTTCTGTGAACGGACTGGTGTGTTATGGTCGTCCTTCGGCGCGCGATAGGCTCATTTTCGGAGCGCGACCGGACTCCCTGGGACGTACGCCACTTGTACCCGACGGAGCTCTGTGGCGTCTAGGGGCCAATGAGCCCACGCGACTGTTCATTGACGGCCCGCTCCGGTTCGGTGAACTCGAACTTGCCGCCGGTCGCTACAGCCTGTACGCCCGCCCTGAGGCCGGAAATTGGCAGTTGTTCGTGACAACCTCGACCTTCCATTGGGGGAACCAGATCTCAGAAGGGGTGCGCGCCCGCGAAATCGGCAGTATCCTGGTTCCGGCCTACACCACCGGCAGTTACGTCGAGCAGTTCACGATATCGGTATCACAGGCGCCCGGTGATATTCCGTACATGGTGTTCGAGTGGGCCGACCATCAGGTTCTCGTTCCCATTCAACCCATTCAAGACACAAACGAGGAGTCCACACAATGAGCATACGCGATCACGCCTTCTCCGACCTGGAAATGGAGCTCCGGAACACCCGCAAGACCTTGGAACGCCTTCCGGATGGACAGTTCGACTGGAAACCGCACGCAAAGTCCATGAGCGTGGGCGGTCTCGGTACCCACATTGCCTACCTCGTGACGTGGATGTCTGCATGCCTCGAGCACCCCGAATTCGATTTCGCCGCCTCGCCGCCCAGCCGCGACATGCTTCCCGACACTGCCGCTGTGCTGGCTGCATTTGACGAAAACGAGGCCGCATTCCACACGTTGCTCGAAAAAGCATCCGATGCCGACCTCCTGGCAATCTGGACACTCCGTCACGGAGAGCACGTCATCTTGAAGCAGCCCGTTCGGGACGTCATCCGGACATTCGGGATCAGCCATATCATCCATCACCGGGCGCAGCTTGGCGTGTGCTATCGGTTACTCGATATTCCCGTTCCAGGACTGTACGGTCCGTCGGCAGACGAACAGTAGACAGCAACTTTCGGGATTCAACAAGGTCTTTCAAGGAGTCTCCCCCCCGAATACTATCCTTTCTGTCATGCCCGATTGTGCACGCGCCAGGCGGCGTCATGCGCCCCGGACGCAGTTTGCGTCCCGGTGCATCCTCCTGGCGCTCCTCGGAATCAATCTTGTCGTCAGCCCGCGCCCGACCGTTGCGCAGGACACCGGCATGGGCCGAGGCACCCCCGAGAACCCGGTCACGAGGTGGCCCGTAGCCGACCCGGATTCGCTGGGTCTGAACACGGAAGCCCTGGAAGCCCATGCGGCGGAATGCCTCGATTCCGAGGCATCGATCTGCATGGTGTTCTACCGTGGCTACCAGGTGCAGCAGTGGACCCACCCCGACTTTCCGACACGGATTCAACCTTGGATCGGTACCCGATCGGCTGTTAAATCGCTCCTCGGACTCCTGACGGGAATTCTGATAGCCGATGGGTCCATTGCCAGTGTCGATGATCCCGTAGGATTGTACCTGCCGGAATGGAAAGCGGGCGCCGACGGAGGTGTCACCATACGGCACCTGCTGACCATGACGGCCGGCCTCCAGAAATGGGCTGGTTCCGGCCGCGGACACCCGGGCGTCGTGGCTATGAAAAACACCACCGCCTTCGTTCTGGACCTCCCGCTGGATTGGGAGCCCGGTACGCGCTGGGAATACAGCAATGAAGGCGCACAACTCTTGTCTCCGCTACTTGAGAATGCTGCTGGCATGCCGCTGGCCGCATTCGCGCGCGAGCGATTGTTGAGCCCTCTCGGCATGGCTTCGTCGGCCATGATGGTCGATGAGTACTATAACACCGTGACCATCGGTGGCATGGACACACGCGCCGCAGAGTTCGCCCGACTCGGGCAACTCATCCTGAACGACGGCATGTGGAACGGTGAACAGCTGGTGCCAGAAGCATGGATCGACACCATGCTCACGCCTTCACCTCTGAATGCAGGCTATGGCATGACCTGGTGGGTGCATGAAGACGGAGCCGTGTCGGCTGCAGGGACGTTCGACCAGATCCTGTACGTGTTCCCTGACCTGGACTTGGTCACGATCAGGCTTCAACGTGACGTAGGGCCCGGCGTCACGGGTCGCTACTGGCGCAGCGAGGTTCGTGATATGATTCGGACCATCGTTCCGGAAAACTGACCCTGCATCGCTACTGTGCTGGCCCGTCCAGACGAGCCAAGGCCTCGACGGCACGTTGGTACACCGGGTTTTCGGTGTCCCCAACCAACGTTTTCACACGTTCGAACTGCTCGCGCGCCTGATCCAGCCGGTTGATCTGCATGAGCATGATGCCCCGGTTGAAATTCGCCTGGATGTGCAATGAATCGCGCTCCAGCACGGCGTTGGTCTCCTGGATTGCCAGCATGGGGTTCTGCGGATCGTACATGTAGGCAATGGCCATGTCCGTCCGGACATCATTGTTTTCCGGGTTGATGGCCAACGCTTCCCGGTACGATGCAATGGCCTGAACAGCCCACGGAGAGCGTTCCGCTACCGGCTTGGTCTCCATCCAGTCGTAGAACATGTTGCCGGAAGCAACCCAGTCACGTTCGGCTCCCGTCAGGATGGCCACTTCCCGTGTCTCCTGAGCAGCCATGTCGAGACGGGCGGCCGACAGATATACGTCCACGATGCTGCGGCGAATGCGCTCCTGTTCTTCGACCGAAGGTGCAGCGGCCAGCTCGGACCGCAACGATTCCTCCCTGGCAGCGAACTGCTCAGGCAACGGACCTTCGGATATGAAGGGATCCGGAGCACCGGCCTGGTCGGATGACCCACCCGTCTGCGTGGACATGGAGGTGATCACGAACAACGAGACCACGACAAGCACAGCGGCTACCAGCACAATGCCCACCTGTTTTCCGGGGCTTCCCGACGCGGCACGCGACGAGTTGGGGGTGCCAGAAACTGCATCGGCCGGTGGCAGCGTGGGCGATGTCTTTTTGACCGAGGGCTTCTCCGGCGGCAACTTCATGTGGACGTCCGGTGGTACACCACCCTCCGCCACTTTGGCCGACTGCATGGAAGTAGGTGTTGCAGCCATCCGCGTGCCGCATGAGAAGCAGAATCGGGCGTCTGCAGGATTCCTGGTGCCACATGCCGTGCAAAACGGTCCGTTTCCGGACGTCGGTTCGGGCTGTGGCTCCGGGCTCGGCATCGACGATGAGTCTGGCTCAGGCAATACCTCACGGACCGGCTCCGCTTCGGAATCAACCCCGGCGTCTACGGGTGACCCGCACAATGAACACCGGGTCGCGTCCGCTTCCAGGCGCCCTCCACATACTCCACAACTTTCCGGCATGTCAGGCCACGCTTTCGTCTACTTCCTTGCGGAATTCCTTTGATGGTTTGAACACCGGAATGGTCGATGCCGCGACGTGCACCGGTGTATTCGTGCGTGGATTCCGCGCCGTACGAGCCGCGCGATGCTGGACGGTGAAGGCGCCGAATCCCCTGAGATCCACGCGTCCGCCCCGCAACATTTCGCTCTTGACAACGGTGATGAAGCCATTCACGACGGCTTCCGTTTCGAGTTTCGTCAGGCCGGTTCCGGCTGAAATCTGATCGATTATATCTGCTTTGGTCACGTCTTGTACCTCTCTGTTACACAACAGTTTACGCCATTCTCTGTTTCTTGATCCGGAAGCCTGACTATATTCTCGCACGCCATGACGCACGAGACCAACATACCACTACGCCAGATCGGCGCCGAGATTGCGCTTCGCAGCACCCTCATTGCGTTCTCCAGGGCCATGTGGGATTTGCGCACACTCGGTGCACAGGAGCTGCCGCCAGGACCGTGTTTCATCTATGGAAACCACTCCAACAACTACGACCCATTCATCCTGAACGCGTTCACCGGTCTCGGACAGGGCACCGCGGGTGTCATGACCATGGAGTACCTGGAACGCGGGCTTACTGCCGCTATTTTCCGTTCCGCTGGCATTGAGGGTACCCGGAAACGCGTTCCTGAGCCCCACCTGGTGCGGCGAATTGCCAAGCTCCTGGAAAATGGCCGGCGTATCGTGATTTTTCCGGAAGGAGGCCGCCGATGGGACGGCCGGCCGGCACCGTGGATTGAGTCCACCGCCAAGGTCTTCCAGCGGATGGGCGTACCGGTGTACCCCGTCCGTATCCACGGGTCGTACCTGTCCTGGCCACGTTGGGCCCGTTGGCCACGTCCAGCTTCCGTCGGCGTGGAAGTATGCCCACCTGTGCCCTTGACTCGAAGCATGTCGCTACCGGACGTGCTGTGTGCGCTGCGGGCGCCGATTGCCGCAGACGAAAACCTCGTGGATCCGTCGTTCGCGCCACCATGGGCGTTCCGGCCGGCCGATGGATTGGAACGGCTGGTATATCGGGACCTGGCCACCGGCACTTTCAACGGCCTCCGGGTGGAAAAGGGAAACCGGATTGTCTCGGAAGATGGCATCACGACGTGGCGTGTGGGCGCAGATTCCTGCCTGGAAACTGCCCAACATGCCCGGATGACCTCGGCCCATGCCTATGACGCCGTGCGTGCCATGCCTCTCCTGCCGGCCCCGGACGGTACACTCATTGAGCACATGGCCTGGGTTCAAGGGGAAGCTGTCACCGTACGCTTGTCGGCGACCCATGCAGCTATCGGCGACCTGATCGTTCCGCTGGAGGACATCCGATTCATGGGCTTGGAACGCAGCGATCGTCTGTGGCTCATTGGAAAGGACATGCATGTATATTGCACGTTCCCCGACGGCTGCAGCGTGCTGGCCTGGTATGACACGCTGGCACGTCTGGCCCCTCACATCAATTCGTGACATGGACGCCTGGACCCTTGAACTGACCGTCGGAGAGTTGCTCCTCGACGTATCGATCATCGGAGGACTGCTGCTGGCAGGCACGTACCTGCGCGCCGTCATTCCCTGGTTCCAGCGATATTTGATCCCCAACAGCCTCATCGGGGGCTTCCTGGGGCTGTTCCTGGGTGCCGAGCTCGCCGATATCCTTCCGTTGGATGCGGCCCGCATGGGAGCCTATGTGTACCATCTGCTCGCTATTACGTTCATTGGAATCGGTTTGCATAAACCCTCCCGAAAGCACTCCTTCGGAGCTGTCAATCTCGGGTTCATGCAGGTCTCCATCATGCTTATCCAGGCGCTGATCGGTATTGGCGTGGCCCTCTTGGCCGCCTGGTTGCTTGTGCCTGGCATGAGTCCGGGGGCCGGGTTGTTGCTGCCGCTCGGATTTGCGATGGGGCCCGGCATTGCCTATTCCATCGGCCAATCCTGGGCCTCGTTCGGATTTCCGGAAGCGGCCAACATCGGGCTCACGATGGCGGCCATCGGTTTCCTCGTCGCCTACATATGGGGAATGCTACTGGTGAACCGGGAGCATGGGGCCCGTCTGGACACACCCGGACTGCGGTCCGGCTTCCTGCCGGACGTGGACCGACCGGTCGGAGCCCGGCTCAGTTTTTCCGGTGCGGCCATCGAACCGCTTGCCGTACACGTTGCCCTTGTCGGTGCTCTCTATTACCTGACGTATCTGGTCACGTCCGCGATAGCATCCGGTATGTCGAATATCGGGCTGGAGCAGGACATTCCAGTGCTCTGGTCCTTCCACTTCATCCTTGCGAATGTCATGACCGTTTTCGTCCGGAGGGTGTTGTTGGCAGGACGCGCCGGGGATTGGCTGGATGATGGCATGATCCACCGGATGACGGGGACCTTTGCTGAATACCTCATAGCCGCCTCCATCATGGCCATCAGTCTGTCAGTCGCATGGAAGTTTGCGGTACCGATCCTGCTCATCTGTGCAAGCGGTGCCGTCGCGACGTACGGCTTCATCCGCTGGACCACGACCCGCTTGTTCAATCTCCACCGGTTCGAGCGCTTCATCGGGATGTTTGCCCAGATGACAGGTACCATCAGTTCAGGGCTGGCGCTGCTACGGGTGAGCGATCCGGAGTACCGCTCCCCTGTGGCCCAGGAGCTTGTCCTTTCAAGCGGCATGGCACTCGCCTTCGGCTTTCCGCTGCTGCTGGCCATCAACATACCCTTTACGTCGTACAACGGGTCTATCCTGGGCTTTGCTGTACTTGCCGCCGTCCTGGCTGCCTATCTCGTGCTCATCCTGTTCGCATGGTGGGCGTTCCTGCGCCGGAACGCACGCGCGGAATGACCGTTCGAACCAGACCCATCACCCCCGGAATTCCATGTCATCACCCCGCTGGCTCGTCGGCGTCGTCCTGGCTTTTACCCTCGTTTCGTGCTCTTCCGGTGACGTTTCCGTCCAGGAAATCGTTGACCGTTCCATAGAAGCACACGGTGGGCACGTACTGAACCAAGGTCGGGTCGAGTTCCTGTTCCGGGATCAAGCCTTCACCCTTGAACGCAATCAGGGTCTCTTCAGTTACGCCCGCGTGTATGCTGACTCGACCGGATTGAATATCAGGGAGTCCATCACAAACGATGGCTACTCCCGGTTCGAAAATGGCACGGAAGTACCGGTCGATTCCATCACGTTCGTGAGAATAGGCAATCAGGTCAATTCGGTCGCCTACTTCACGCTGCTGCCCATTCCTCTGAACGATCCCGCGGTTGTAAAAACCGATCTGGGCGACACCACCATTTTTGACGAACCGTACCATCGCGTCGGAATCTCGTTCGAGCAGGACGGCGGTGGCAAGGATCACCACGACGAATTCGTGGTCTGGATCCACCGGGAGCGGTACACGATGGACTACTTCGCTTATTACTTCTTTACGGACGATACGGGCTCCCGCTTCCGGTCGTTGGATGGTGTCCATGAGGTCGGCGGCGTCCGGCTGAACGATTACCTTAATTGGACACACGATGACGTTGGACCGGAATCACTGGTCCGATTCGATTCACTATTCCAGGTCAATGCACTCAGGCTCGTTTCCGAAGTGCATATGGACAGCGTCCGGGTCACTCCGCTGTCCACGGATTGATTTCCGGCCTGGTCGCCCCCCCTTTCAAACCCCACCCTTTCCAATCCTGAATCATATGCCCATGCGAATCCTTCCCTTTCTGCTCCTCGCGGTCCTCTTGCTTCCGACCGGTGCGACCGCCCAGGTCGAAACGGTACCTGCGCCGGACGCGCGTCCGAGTCCCATGCGACTGGCTGCAACGACCATCGGCGATGCGTACGTGAAGGTCATGTACAGCGCTCCCGAAAAGCGCGGTCGCGCCATTTTCGGTGGGCTTGTCCCCTTCGATCAGGTCTGGCGTACAGGAGCCAATGAAGCCACGGAAATCCTGTTTACATCGCCCGTCGTCGTTGCCGGAACGCCCGTTGCCGCAGGGGTCTACTCGGTGTTCACCATTCCCGGCGAATCGGAGTGGACCATTATCCTCAACTCGACACTCGGTCAGTGGGGTGCGTTCAGCCATGATCCCGAGACCGATGCCTACCGTATTCAGGTGCCTGCCCGCGTCGTGAATACAGACCACGAGGCCTTTACCATGTCCCTGACCGAGGGGGAAACCGAAACGGAATGGGTGTTGAACTGGGAGCGCACGGAAGTACGCATACCGATCACACTCCCGTAACCCGGATTGCTTCTTCCACACTGGTTTCGCCGAGCAGTACAAGCTCCCGTGCACCATCGTTCAGTGTGGCCATTCCGTCCTCTATTGCCGCGGCACGGAGGCGGTCCTCGTCGACCATGTCTTCGGACGACATGATGATGGATCGGATTTTCTGGTTGAACAACATGGTCTCCGCGATGGCGCGGCGTCCCTTGTAACCTGCCCCCTTGCACGTCGAACATGTTTCGTGACCGCCTGTCTGATAGAAGGTCGCGCCATAGAAGTCTGCCTTCGTGAAGCCGATGTGCTCCAGGAAGGTAAAATCCGGGTTCGGATCAGGAATTTTGCAGACGGGACACAGTTTACGGATGAGTCTCTGTGCCACAACGATATTGATGGCGTACGCAATCAGGAAGGGCTCTACCCCCATCTTGAACAGTCGTGATACGGCGCTCGGGGCATCATTCGTGTGAAGCGTCGAGAACGTCAGGTGTCCGGTGTTGGCCAGTTTGATGGCCAGCTCGGCGGTTGCACGGTCGCGCATCTCTCCGACCATGACCACGTCAGGGTCGTGTCTGAGGATTGCCCGCAGCGCCCCTTCGAGATCAAGCCGGCTACCGAGTTTGATTTGCCGGATGCCCCGCATGAGGTATTCCACGGGGTCTTCCACGGTCAGCACGTTCACCTTGGGCGTTACGACCTGATGGAGTGCCGCCACCAGTGTGGTACTCTTTCCGGACCCGGTCGGCCCGGTGAGAATGACCATGCCGTGGGGCTGACGGATGGCCTCCTGGAACCGTTTGTAAGCGGTTTCAAGAAGGCCAATCTGGCGCAGGTCAGTCAGCACCTTGCGGTCATCCAGCACACGGATGACGACGCTTTCGGCGTGCATTCCTTGCTGAGCTGACGCGATGGGCAGAACCGAAACACGAAACCGGATCAGGGTATCGTCTATCCATCGCTGGATATAGCCGTCCTGGGCCGCATCGCGGTCGAATCGGTCCACGTTCGTTGCATTGTCCTTGACGACGGCGAGGAATGACTCGGGCCGCACTGCATCCTCAAGATGCCACAGCTGCAGCTCGCCATCGATCCGCATATGCATTTCGATGTGTCCATCGGCATTGGGATAGATATGAAGGTCGGATGCTCCCCGCTTTACAGCGTCCATCAGCGCGGCTTCAAACAGGTTGATGAGCCGGCTGCGGCTCATTTCCGCTTCAAGGGCGTCCTCGTCGACCAGGCCGGATTCGGTTTCGAACGAGGACCCCATGTCGAACGTTGCTGGATTGTCTTCCAGCTTGTCGAGGAATTCGTTCCGTACGCCGAGCGTATCGCTTATGAGGCGGGCTACGAGGCCCTCGGGTGCGTACTGCAACTCAAAGCGGCGCAATCGCATGCCCTGAATGAGCTGATGTACTTCCGGACGCGTTGGATCGTGCGTGGCAAAGAGCCATCGTGGCTCTCCAGAGGCAGGATCGCGGTCACGCCCCACGGGCATGACGAAGTGTTCGACCATATTGTCCCAGGCATCATCGCTGAATGCATCGCGATGAGCTTCGACGAACGTGATGGCATCCTCCTCCGCAACGGAAGAAAATGTAAATGCGTACACACGGGCCGCTTCCGCAAACACCAGGTCCGAATCGACGACCGGATTCAGGGCAAGCATGCGCCACAACGGGACACGGATGCCTTTTTCACGGACGGCCTGCCACTCCCGCCACGCCACGTCAATGTGTTCGCCCGATATGACATCTGCGCGCCGAAGCCGCATGACCACACGATCTCTCGACGCGGCCTCGTCGGAGGCGGCGTCGCGCTGTGTGACAAGGTCGGTGGCTTCGTGATGCATGGGGATCAGGCGGCTCTACCCAGTTGGGTATCGACATCCGGGGCCAGTTTCTTCAGTTTGGGGCGGTGCACATTCACGATCGACCCGACAACCGGGACGCATTGTGCAATGTCTTCCTGGATGGCTGCGACCACAGATTGCTCGGCGAAAACGACATCGGGTCGGATGCTTCGCAGGGAATCTACGATCTGACGTACCATACGATTGCTCGGGTCCTGCGTCGCGATGAGTACCCGCACATCGGGTTCGGGCGTAGTACCGTGCTCAACAACAGGCACAAGGCCATTCTCGAACAGGTTCTGCCAGTCCTGCGGGGACAGCCGCACCGAAAGCAGGTCTGCTTGCACAATGGAGCTCATTTCGCAGATGAGGACGGGACGATAGCCGTAGACGCCAGCCGCCATCCGGTACAACGGTCCGGCCATGGACGACAGGCTTTCCGCCAGGTCGCGCCAGTTTCCCGACGCGGGGACGGCTGCTTCTGCGATGAGGCCTTCGGAAATCGCTCGCGCCAGTACTCGGTCTGGCACCGGAATGGCCGACTCCGCAGCCGGGTCCGAAGTCCATTCGTTCACGACACTGATGATTTCCTCGTATTGGAGATCATCGACCGAGGACATCCCGAGTCGGGTTGCCAGTTGAGATATGGATTCCCTGAGTTTCATATGCTTCGTATCGGAGGGTTTTGCCATCCATTAAGCAACCAATTGCCTCGCATGCCGTGAAACGGAGGAATAAATGAGGGATAACACATGCCGTGTCTGTTTGCCGCCGGAATTCTCATCCTTCCCCGCGTGACCATGGCGTGGCTGTGGTTCATGACCAACTGGTTCAACGGGCTGTTCGATTCCCTTTTGTGGCCACTCCTCGGGTTCATATTTGCGCCTACCACCCTTCTCTGGTACACGGTGGTCCAAAACGTATTCCAGGGGATCTGGGGTACATGGCAAATCGTTGGGATGGTCATAGCCATCCTCATAGACATGTCGCCTTCCAGTGGAAAGAAAAGCAGATCGAACGGCCGGTCCTGATACGCGCATCCTGTTCACCGTACTTGTCTGCGTCGGGCTCCTCCTTGGAATTCCCGGCCCAGCAGCTGGCCAGGATACCATTCCTCTTGATCCAGCCATCCATGCAGGTCAGTTGGAAAACGGCCTGCGGTATTTCATCCGCGAGAACCACCGGCCTGAGCAGCGGGCTGAATTGCGACTGGTGGTGAATGCAGGCTCTGTGCTGGAAGAGGAAGACCAGCGTGGGTTGGCGCACTTCCTGGAGCACATGGCCTTCAATGGCACACGTTCCTTCGAAAAACAGGAATTGGTCCAGTGGTTGGAGTCCATCGGGATGCAGTTCGGGCCGGATGTCAATGCGTACACGGGCTTCGACGAAACCGTGTACATGCTGCAGATTCCGACCGACCAATCCGGAATCGTCGATACGGCCTTCCAGGTCCTGCGGGAGTGGGCGGGTGACATCGTACTTGAGCCCGGTGAGGTCGAGAAGGAACGCGGCGTTGTCATCGAGGAGTGGCGCCTGAGCCGCGGAGCAGGAGCGCGTCTGCTGGACGCCCAACTACCGGTATTGCTGAATGACTCCCGGTATGCAGACCGCCTCCCCATCGGGACTGTTGATGTACTGGAATCATTCGACCCGAAGCGCCTGAGTGATTTCTATAGCCAGTGGTACCGGCCGGACCTGATGTCGGTCGTGGTTGTCGGGGATGTAAATGCTCGGGTCGTAGAGCAGCGAATCAGGACGCTGTTTTCGGATTTGCCGAACCCACCCAATGCGCCGGAACGCGTGTTCTTCGACGTACCCGCAGGTGATGATATCCTGTACTCCCTGGAAACCGACCCCGAGGCTACGTCGGCACGGGTCGAGTGGTCGGTCAAGCATCGTCCACACCGTTTGGTGACGGAACAGGACTACCGGATGGATCTGGTAGCCTCCCTGCGGGATGACATGCTCGGGCAGCGATTGTACGAGAGAACGCAGGTGGAGCAGCCTCCGTACGTCGCGGCTGGTGGCGGGTCCTCCGAGCTGGTCCGCACGTCCGATGCCTACTCGCTCGTTGCACTCGCGCGTGACGGTCGCTATCTGGGTGCTTTCCAAGCCCTCATGGAGGAGGCCGAGCGCGTTCGACGCTTCGGCTTCACGCTGGCAGAGTTGGACCGGGCCCGGACGAATTTGCTCCGGAGTCTGGAGGTAGCTCTGAACGAGCAGGACAAGACCCAGTCGTCCCGGCATGCTGCGGAACTCGTGCGCCATGTCCTGACCGATGAGGCAGTTCCGGGCATTGCCCATGAGGTGGAAATGGCCCGTGAATTCCTGGGAACCATCACGCTTGCGGAAATACACGACACCATGCCGCTCACGGAGCAAGGCCGCGTGCTCATGGTAAGTGGTCCGGAGCGGGATGATTGGCCCCTTCCCGATTCGACGGAGCTCATGGAGGTCTTGGGAGCTGTCCGAGCTTCCGAATTGGAACCATATTCCGAAACGGTGTCGGATGCACCGCTCGTAGCCGAAGTGCCCACCCCGGGAACGGTCGTCTCGGAACGATCCATTTCTGAAATCGGCGTCACGGAATGGACCTTGTCCAACGGAATCACGGTCGTCCTGAAACCAACAGATTTCAAGAATGATGAAGTAGTGCTTTCGGCGACCAGTGATGGCGGACTTTCGGTGGCTGCAACGAAGGACCTGCTGTCTGCGGAATTTGCCACAACCCTGATTGGTCAAGGAGGCGTGGGCACCTTTGGCCCGCTGGAGCTGCAGAAGAAGCTGACCGGAAAGGCTGTCTCCGTTTCGGCCGGCATTTCGCGCCTCAGTGAAGGATTCACGGCATCGGCCAGTCCCCAGGACCTTGAAACCATGTTCCAGTTGGTCTACTTGCGTGCAACGCAGCCACGCGCCGACAGCGTCGTATTCGCCTCCTACGTGAATCGCCTGCGCTCCGTCGTGGAGCAATCGGCGGGCAGTCCAGCGCGGGCGTTCTCCGATACCTTGTCGACGACCCTGTCTTCTTACAATCCGCGCAGCCGGCCGCTGACGGTGGAACGCTTGTCCGAACTGGATCTGGGAAAGGCTTTTGCATTCTACAAGGACCGGTTCAGTGACTTCGATGATTTCGTGTTCACCATCACCGGCTCGTTCTCCCCGAACGAAATCCGTCCGCTCGTCGAGACCTGGCTGGCCACCCTTCCGACCCGTACGGAGGATGACACATGGATGGACGAAGGCATTGATGCACCTGCCGGAATCGTTGAGAAAGAAGTCCACAAAGGCCTGGAACAGCAGTCACAGGTGGCCATCATCTTTCATGGTGCGACCGAGTGGTCGGTGCAGGCCCGGCGGGAGCATCAATTGATGCAAACGGTTCTTGAGGCCCGGTTGCGAGAACTGTTGCGCGAGGATCTTGGTGGTACGTACGGTGTGCAGGTTTCCGGTTCGTTGACACGCGAACCCCATGAACAATACCGGACGGTCATCGTGTTCGGCTGCGCACCCGACCGCGTTGATGAACTCATTCGCGCCGTCACGGCCGACCTGGAATCTTTGCGGAGCAGTGGCCCTTCCGAGGTACACCTCAGGAACGCAGTCCAGCAAGCCGTTCGCGCGCACGAGGTCGGAATGCAGGACAACAGCTATTGGGTGCGTCAACTGGAAGCCTATCGGGACTTTGGACTGGATCCTCGGCGCATTCCTGAAGCAGCGGACGTTCTCGCCACGGTGTCGATCGAGGACATCCGTCATGCTGCTGACCGTTTCATGGCTCCCGGGCAGTACGTCCAGGTCGTCCTGTATCCGGGAAACTGACCGTCTTTTCGGTTACGATCCCTCTCCCTTCGGGTCAGGCGTGCTCACTGACCTGAAGGATTTGAGGAGAGGATCATGACATTTCGACAACCCCTTGCAGCCGGCGCATTCTGCGTGCTGCTGACCGTATTTCTTGCCGCATGCGACCCAACAGGATCGGATGGGCTGACCGGCCCCTTGCAGGATGACGTGACCGGCCTGGAACAGCTGGCACCTGAGGCTCCGGTACCGGCGGCCATTGAGCTGGAACTGATGCCGACAATCATGTCCAGGTCTGTCATCATGAAAGACCTGGATGCACACGTCGCGAAGAAAGTCGCCAAGCGACTACGAAAACTCAACAAGGAAAAAAAGCGGGCCTTGAACAGGGCGCACGTACGGGCCCGTCGCGTGTTTTCAGAAACCCCTGAGCCTGACGCCGATACCGTAGCGGAATTGCAGGCGCAGCTGGACGATGCATTGGCCACGGTGTTTGACCCCGAGGACATGGAGCGCATCCAGGCAGCGGCACTCCGGCTGTCGGAACTGCCCATGCCGCCGAACGAAACCTCGTCGTTGTCGCTCGGAAAAGTGGATCCCTGCACGGACCGGTGTACGGAGAACTTCACGGTCGAGGTCGTAGCCGCCGAAGTCATGTACCTGTCCGCACTCGTGGGGTGCGCCTACACAGGTCCCATTGCACCGGCATGCTGGGGCGTCGCCACTGTCGCGAGGGCGGCCGAGTTCATCACCACGGCCGTGACATACTCGAATTGTCTGGAGGCATGCCGCGAGGCAATGAACACATGAACACCGCCTACGAAACATGGCTGGAACGCCTGGAGCCGTGGTTGTCACCGTTGGTGATCCTGGGCATCCTGCTCACGATGTACGCCGACTACCAGCGGTGGTTGACGTACAGCGAATTCGGATTCTTGCCCGAATGGTGGCAACTGGTTCTGTCCCACGCACTGCTGGTTCTGGTCATTGTCGTCTGGTTTGTCACGCGACGTCGGAGAAACCGGGACTGACGCCGGATTGCATGACACATGTGCGGCACGTGATGACCATCACGTGCCGCACCGTCATGTCGTCAGGTCAACCACGAGCCGCCCACGGCTTCTGCCGGACAGTACGTCCTGGCAGGCCTCTGGTATCTGGTCCAGGCGGACGGTCCGGGACATCGCATCCATGTCGTGGTGACCGGCCAGGTCAGCGAGCCGGCTCCACGCCACTTCGCGGAGGTCATTGGGACAGGTATTCGAGTCTATACCGATCAACTGGATACCGCGCAGAATGAACGGGAAAACGGTTGTAGACAGATCATGACCTCCGACCAGCCCACACGCTGCCACACAACCGTGACGGTCGGTTGTGCTGAGGATGTTCGCCAGCGTGGCACCTCCCACGGAATCAATGGCCCCCGACCAGCGCGCTGAGTCGAGTGGTCTGGCCGCGCCCTCTTCGAACTGCTGGCGACCCACCACATCCGACGCGCCCAAAGCCCGTAAGTAGTCCCCCGCATCCGGAGAGCCTGTCGCCGCGACAACATTGAATCCGGCGTGTGACAAAGCCATGACTGCGAAGGAGCCCACGCCGCCACTGGAACCGGTCACCAGTACATCTCCGGCGGACGGCGCCCGTCCATGACGCTCCAAGGCCAGGACGCCAAGCATGGCCGTCAGTCCGGCCGTACCGGCAATCATGGCGTGGCGCATGGAGAAGCCATCGGGTATACGAAGCAGCTTGTCGGATGGGAGTTTCTGGAACGTGCTGTATCCTCCCCACATCGTCTCTCCGAGGCCCCACCCGGTCATGAGAACGGCGTCTCCGGGTTGCCAGAGATCCGACTCCGACGAAACCACCTCTCCTGCCATGTCTATCCCAGGTACGAACGGAAACGATCCCCGTACGATCTTCCCCGTACCGGATACGGCCAAGGCATCCTTGTAGTTGATGGCGCTCCAGTGGATGCGCACCAAGGTATCCCCATTTCCGTGAAGCCCGGAGAGCGGTACCTGCTGCACCGTGGGAGTCGTGCCATCATCGAATACGAACAGGGCGGAAGAAGTCATTGGCGAGGCAGTCGGTCTGGTGATGGGCTTGTTTGGTCGGGATACAGTGCATCCAGGACAAGAACCGGCCCATCCATCTTTCGGTCCCATCGTTCCTGGGCCACATCACTTGCACGCACCAACACGACGCGTCCCTGGGTTCCATCGAACCGGATTGAAAGTCGAGCCGTCAGGTCTGCCCACCGGGACCGGAACCCCTCCTGCCAATGGAGTTCGAATTCAGCCACAAACGTGCGTTCCAGTGCCTGGTATGACCAGTCGTTGATGAACACGTAGGCACGCCGCAGCCCGAACGTACCCCGCAGTTCGTCCAGCACATGACCTCCGGCCGCTTCCACCAAAACGGCCAGCTCGGCGCGCCTCTCCTCCACACTCCGTGTACGGACCACGACACGGTTCTGCGCCACGCGTTCCGGCTGCGCGCCTATTCGTGCCATGAGATCGAACAAGACCACAGCGGAATCAGCATCGAGCACCTTCGACTGGATACCGAACCGGAGATCCCTGAAGTGCTCTTTCCGGTTCAACTGAAGTCTGGTCCGGCCGCGTTGGACCGGTACGCGCACCGGTTCCATGTCGACTCCCGCCACGTGGATTTCCAGGACCGTCTCAACGCGTACCGATCGCGTGATGGGCTCCCATACCAGCTCTTCCACGCCGAAAACATGCCGTTGGATGGCGTAATCGACATCGGCAGTTCCTCTGGCGAACGGATCTCCATCGAGTGGATAGTCGATGGTCGTTTGTGGGACCACCCGCTTCGGGGAAGCGGCAATGGCTTTTTGGTCGCAGGCAGTCTCGGCGTTCATGAACCCACATACCTCCACCAGTATCCGCTCTCGTGAGAGCAAGTGACTGTCATCGATGACAACCGTTCCAGGCGGCCCGGCGTAGAGCGTATCATACGTGGCACGATACAATGTGACGACAGCAGAATCCGCCTTGACGGGGCGGATGGAACCTACCAATGGCCGGAATTCAAAGTCCGCCGCTACCGATAACGAATCCCAAGAGATCCTGTGCACACGCGAGTCCCGGATGAGGAGACCCGGGCGGCTGTCACACGCCGTCGCCAGACTGCTGACGACGAGGACCAACAGCAGGACAGGACCGGTTCTGGATCGATGCATGCCCTGCTTACCCATCCAACAGGCCGTCTGTTGCAGCACGGTAAAATGCGGCCACGTGCAGGCCGTGTACAATCCGCCCCGACCTGATCGCGGCATCCACCTCGGTGGCCGACAATAGATGCACCCGTAAATCTTCCGAGACATCGGGACGTGGGGCCCCCTGGCGGTATGCATTCCGTGCCAGGAAAACATGCCCTACGTTGTCATGGCGACTCGGATCGGGTGCCCACGCCCCGAGCGGAATCCACTCGTCGCTTGCATAACCGGTTTCCTCCACCAACTCGCGCTGTGCTCCGATGGTCGGACTCTCACCCGCCTCCAACATTCCCGAGGCAAACTCCAGGGACACGCGTCCAATGCCGTGCCGGTATTGCTCGACCAGTATGAGCTTGCCATCGACGCCCTGACACATGGCCAGTGTCCAGTCCGGGTACTCGAGCACATGGTATTCGGGCAATACCAGTCCACCCGGCAGCTCAACCTCATCCACGCGGAGCGTCATCCACCAGCGTTCAATAAGACGTTTGGTGGAACGGACGGTCCAGGGTTCGGGCGGCAACGACATGGTACGTGGTGGTTCATCGACAGGAACGAGGGCTGTACCATTGGCGCACTGCACGGATCCCGCAGCCTCAAGGCCGACCATTCATCGGTGCAAGCAGCCCGTTGCCATATATAATTTGCCAATTGTCTTTGTAGCCCGAATCTGCAGGCCTGTCTTGTCGGAACGCGCCGACGTTCTTAACGTGTAAGTGGCATCCCGAACAACGTCCCGAGCCACTATGACAACCGAATCTGCTGCACCAGCGGCCACCGCTTCCCCTGCTTCCGGCGAAGACTTCCTTCCTATCAATGGTACCGACTACGTCGAGTTCTATGTAGGAAACGCCAAACAAGCTGCCTACTTCTATATGGCTGCATTCGGATTCGAAGCGTTGGCATATGCCGGACTCGAAACGGGCCTCAGGGACCGGACAAGCTTTGTAGTTCAGCAGGGCAAAATCCGATTCGTGCTCACATCGGCACTGCAACCTGACTCCGTCGTCGCAGATCACGTCAAACTGCACGGTGATGGCGTCCGCGATATTGCCATGTGGGTCGATGACGCGCGGCTTTCGTTCCGGGAAACAGTGGCCCGCGGAGCAACGGCCGTCATGGAGCCCACGGAGACGGAAGACGAGCACGGCCGCGTCATACGTGCATCCATCCAGACCTATGGTGACACCATCCACACATTCGTGGAGCGGAAAGATTATTCCGGGACATTCATGCCCGGCTTTCTGGATTGGAACAACCCCCACTTCCAGCCGGCATCCGTCGGATTGAAGTACGTGGACCATTGCGTGGGCAACGTCCACCTGGGGGACATGAACAAGTACGTTGACTTCTACGCCGATGTGCTGGGATTCCGCAACCTCCTTTCGTTCGATGACAAGGATATTTCGACGGAATACACCGCCCTCATGTCGAAGGTGATGGCCAATGGAAATGACAGGATAAAATTCCCCATAAACGAGCCCGCCGCCGGCAAGAAGAAAAGCCAGATTGAAGAATACCTGGACTTCTATCACGGTGCTGGCGTCCAGCACATTGCCATGGCGACCGACGATATCATCCAGACGGTTCGTGACCTCAGAAGCCGGGGCGTGGAGTTCCTGCAGGTACCGGACAGCTACTACGACATATTGCCTGCGCGCGTCGGCACGATTGACGAAGACCTTGCCCCCCTTCGCGAGCTCGGCATTCTTGTGGACCGGGACGACGAGGGATACCTGCTCCAGATCTTTACGCGCCCGGTCCAGGACAGACCCACCGTATTTTACGAGATCATCCAGCGAAAAGGCGCCCGCTCCTTCGGAAAGGGCAATTTCAAGGCACTTTTCGAGGCCATTGAGCGCGAGCAGGACCGCCGCGGCAATCTGTAACCACCCGCACTGACATGCCCCACTATCATCGTCTTGGAAACGTTCCGCACAAGCGCCACACGCAGATGCGGAAGCCCGACGGCACCTTGTACAGCGAGGAGGTCATAGGAGCCGAAGGATTCAGCGGCATCTCGTCGATTGCCTATCACCTGCACCCGCCCACCATCGTGGACAAAGTGCTGGATCCCATACCGTTCGGCGTCGAGTACACCGAATTGAACTTCCTGCGACATCGACACATCAAAGGATTCGATGTCCCATCATCAGGAGACTGGCTGGCTTCGCGCCGCTACGTAATGGGAAATGAAGATGTTCGCCTTGCTGTCTGCTCGCCGGACAAGGACATGGACTACTTCTATCGGAATGCTGTGGCCGATGAAATGATCTTCGTGCATGAGGGTGAAGGAGTGCTCGAAAGCCCGTTCGGAGAGGTCCCCTTCACGCAGGGTGACTATGTCCACGTTCCACGCACCATCACGCATCGTTGGAAGGTTACGTCCAAGACATGCCGGTTCCTGGTCATCGAGTCCTTCTCGGAGATCCAGACACCCAAACGGTACCGGAACGAATTCGGACAGTTGCTGGAGCACAGCCCGTATTGCGAGCGGGACATCCGGCCGCCGACACAGTTGGTCACGCTTGACGAGGAGGGCGAATTCGAAGTCCGGATCGCCAAGCACGGTTATTTGCATCGGCTGGTCTTCCGCCACCACCCCTTCGATTTCGTGGGCTGGGATGGCTACATGTACCCCTATGCCACGTCCATACACGATTTCGAACCCATCACGGGACGCGTACACCAGCCGCCACCGGTCCACCAGCATTTCAGTGCCCGCAACTTCGTGATTTGCTCGTTCGTGCCGCGGATGTATGATTATCACCCGGACAGTATTCCGGCTCCGTACAACCACTCGAACATCGACTCGGATGAAGTGCTGTACTACGCCGAGGGCGACTTCATGAGCCGTCGTGGGATAGACCGGGGGTCATTCACCCTGCATCCTGGCGGCATTGCCCATGGTCCGCACCCGGGTACTGTCGAGGCATCCATCGGAAAGGCTCGAACCGAAGAGCTGGCGGTCATGGTCGATACATTCCGGCCACTCCGGCTCACGACTACAGCCCTTGAGAACGAGGATGCTGACTACATGCTGTCGTGGCGGCCCGAGTTGCATGACGACCACTCCACGAAGGACGCAGAATAACGCGACCCGGGCCTCTTAAACCGGTCAGGGGCGTGTTTCTACGGGCGAGATGTCTGCATGGTCGTAGCACCACAGCTCACGGCCGTTGACGCCGTTCGACGCCGCGAAGCATATCCGGTCGCCGATTCGGGCGAAATTCCCCGGTACGGAGCTGTTCGGGCCCTCGCGGACATCCGCCACCATCTCGGTCCGTGTGCCATTGGTACGCCACGGTTCGGCGCCGCTCGTTTCGGTCCGGCCATTGAAGTAGACCCACTCGTCATCGTAGCTGTAGAAGCGTGTCGGCGCCGAACCTTCACTGCCTTGGTTCAGGTCCAGGAGCATGCGAGGCGTGTCCCCGTCCATCATCCAGAGCTCGTTTCCGTACGTCCCATCGTCCGCGGAGAAGTACAGGACGTCTCCGTGAACGTGAAAATTGTCCGGATCACTGCCAGCCTCCCCTTCCTGGATGTCGGCCACGAGTGATACCGCTCCTGTGGCGTCCACCTGGTACAACTCTGCACCTGTTTCCGCCGTGGACGCTGTGAAATAGAGGCTTCCGCCCACAGACACCATTCCACGGGGCGAAGAACTGTCCGATCCGGGCCGAAGGTCGGCGACCTGTTCAGCTCCGGTGCCGTCACTTCTCCAGAGTTCAATGCCCGTGTCTTCCGTGTAGGCTGAGAAAAACAGCACGCCATCATGGACCGCCAGGAATTGGGGACGGCTGGACCCGGGTCCGGGGTTCATATCAGCAACAAGTCGTACGCCATCTTCCTGGTTGAAAGCATACAGTTCGGTGCCGGCTTCACGGGTGGTAGCGGCGAAATACAGCGTTCCATCCATTACCTGGAAACCACTCGGATTCGAACTGGATGGTCCCGGTTCGATGTCTGCGACCTCCGTAGCCTCGTTTCCATCGTAACTCCACAGCTCATATCCGTCAATGAAATCGTTGGCGGAAAAATAAAGCCGGTCGTCCAACTCCACGAAACCACGCGGATTCGAGCCACCCCTGTCACCACCAATGTCCTTTACGAGCACGCCACGGCCATTTTCCAGGCGGAACAGCTCTCGGCCGTACGGCATTTTCGACGCGCTGAAGTAAACACGACCCTGGAATTCAACCAGGCTGGCAGGCACGGAGGAACCAACGCCGGGCTCCACATCGGTCACCAACGACAGCTCCCTGCCGTCATACCGGAATACTTCGCTTCCATATGACCCGCTGTTCAATTGCATGTACAAGTCCCCGTCATGCAGAATGATGTCGGTCGGGTTGCCGGCATCGGGTCCAGACACCATGTCGGCAACGAGGCCAGACGGCGCTTTTTCTTCGGCACAGCCGGCAAGCACCAGGATCGAAGCAAGAATCAGGAGGCGTGAGGTCATGTTCGGAACAGAATGATAGGTCGGATTGTCACGTTGGCCGGGTAGAACGAACCACTTCCCATTTGGTTTGGAGACTCCGGTCATCCAGCGCGTACATTCAAGGGTTGAACACTTTTACGATTGCATGGCTACGACATTCCCCTTTGACCAGGACGTTGCATGGCATCCGAATGCCGAGTGGATTCGAGATTCGAATCTGCAGGCATTCATGTCCCACCACGACATCCCTTCCATAGACGCGTTGACCAACAGGGCTGCCGCCGATCCTGCATGGTTCTGGGACGCCGTCTTGAAGGATCTGGATATCCGGTTCGAGACCCCGTACGAAGAGGTCATGGACGTCACGGCCGGAATTGAATTCCCGACCTGGTGCCGCGGTGGCCGCATGAACATTGTCCACAACATGCTGGACAAGTGGCAGGATACCCCTTCCACCCGCGACCGGAACGCCCTCGTGTGGGAGTCGGAAGACGGCACAACCCGTTCCTACACCTACGGAGAACTGAACGGAGAGGTGTGCCGATGCGCCAACGCGCTACGGGCCAACGGCCTGAAAAAGGGCGATGCAGTGGGCTTGTACATGCCCATGACCCCCGAGCTGGCGATCGCCTTCCTGGCCATCATCAAGGTGGGCGGTGTCATCCTGCCGTTGTTTTCCGGATACGGCCCACAGGCTGTGGCCACCCGATTGCTGGATGCCGACGCCAAGGCACTGTTCACGGCCGATGGCTTTTTCCGTCGTGGAAGGGCCATTCCATTGAAGGAAACCGCCGACGACGCACTGAAGCAATGCCCCCTCGTAACGTCGGTGATTGTCCTCGACGCAGCGGGCCGGCAGGATACTCCCATGACGGAAGGCCGCGATGTGACGTGGGCCTCGTTCATCGAAGGACACGCGGACACTGCTGACACGGAATCCACCTCGGCAGAAGACGTTGTCATGATCATCTATACGTCCGGGACCACCGGGCGTCCCAAGGGAGCGGTTCATACGCATTGCGGCTTCCCGGTGAAGGGTGCACAGGACATGTATCACGCCATGGACCTCAAACCCGGCGATGTCATGTACTGGATGACCGACATGGGATGGATGATGGGGCCATGGTTGGTTTTCGGGACGCTTACCATCGGGGCAACCATGGTGTTTTACGACGGTGCTCCGGACTACCCGGACGTGGACCGGCTCTGGTCCATGGTGTCGCGTCACGGCGTTACGCATCTCGGTTTGTCACCGGTACTCATCCGCGCGCTCATGCCACACGGACCAAAATCCGTCGTGCAACATGACCTTTCGTCCCTGCGGGCGGTCTGCTCTACGGGCAGTCCGTGGGACCCTGTGTCATGGAACTGGGTGTTCCGTCATGTCCTGGACAGCCGGAAACCGATCCTGAACTACTCAGGAGGCACCGAGATCAGCGGCGGCATTGTCTGTGGCAACTTCTTCAAACCACTGAAGCCATGTTCCTTCTCCGGGCCCGTTCCGGGAATGGCGGCCGACGTGGTGAACGACCAGGGCCAGCCTGTACGTGAGGAGGTTGGCGAGTTGGTCATCCGTGGGCCGTGGATTGGCATGACGCGTGGCTTTTGGAAGGACCGTGAGCGGTACCTGGAGTCGTATTGGCAGCGTCACCCGGGCATGTGGGTTCATGGCGACTTTGCTGCGGTTGACCGCGATGGACTCTGGTTCATCCTCGGGCGCAGCGATGACACCATCAAAGTGGCCGGCAAACGACTGGGGCCTGCCGAGGTGGAATCGATTGTCAATGCCGTTGCCGAGGTAACGGAGAGTGCAGCGATCGGCATTCCACATCCTGTCAAAGGCCAGGAACTGGGCATCTACTGCGTCCTGAAAGCCGGCGCTTCTGCGGACGAAGCCGTCCGTGACCGCATCATTGGTGCGGTCACATCGGAACTCGGCAAGCCCTTGAAGCCCCGGTTTGTGCGGTTCACGACCCAATTGCCGAAAACACGGAACGCCAAGGTCATGAGGCGCCTGATCCGTGCCGCTCACCTCGGGGCCGATCCAGGAGATATATCCAGCCTGGAAGATCCGGCATCGCTGGATGCCATCCGGAATGCCACGTGAGGCCTGACCTGCCCTTTGGACGCGGTTCGGGCGGCTGTGTGCCGAATGGTGGTCACCGCACCCGGGTACAGAGGTCGCCATTTCCGTTCTGCGTCTTCGGCCCGGAATTTGCCGGAATCGCAGCATGAGAACAACAAGGAAGATCATGAACGTACACGTCACGTCCCGTTTCCGGACATTCCTGCACGCCGTCCTCTGTCCTGGACTGCTCCTCGTGACCGTGATGGCACTCCATCCTGCGCTCGCGAAGGCTCAGCCCAACAGCCAGGTCATCCTTCAGGGCCGGGTCACGGATGCCGCGACTGCAGAGCCCCTTGCCGGGGCCCACGTGTTCATTGCAGAGTCCATGATCGGTACGACAACCGATGGCGAGGGCCGCTATGAACTGCGGGGCGTCCCGACGGGCGCAAACCGGTTGTACGTGTCGATCATCGGGTTCGAACCCGATTTCAGGGATCTCATGCTGCGCGCTTCACGCGTTTACGTGTTCGACTTCGCATTGGAGGAGCGCGTATTCGAAGCCGGCGAAATAGTCATTGAGGCCGAACGTGATGACAAATGGCTGGATCGACTCCGAAAGTTCGAGCGTATGTTCATCGGAGAAACGCCCAACGCCGAGTCCACCTCCATCGTGAACCCGGAAGTCCTTGATTTCGAAGACAAGCGTGGAAGCTTCACGGCGATTGCAGCCGAACCGCTTATTATCGAGAATACTGCTCTGGGTTACCGGATACAGTACTTCCTGAAGGACTTCGAGTCCACGCCCACGCGCATCCGATACGATGGAGAGCCGCTGTTCGAGGAAATGAAGCCTGAATCGGCCGCCCAGGCAGCAGAATGGTCTGCGCGACGACGTGAGGCCTTCATCGGTTCATTCCGGCATTTTGCACTGGCATTGATCGCCGGACGTTCGGAAGCGCAGGGCTTCAAGACCTATTCCCGTCCCTCGGTAACGACGACGAATCCTGGTACGTTCGACAGCGGCCGCGCCTTCAACGGTCAGCAGCGATTCCCGCTCGATCCTGCCTCGCTCCTGGCCCCCGGCGAATCAGAAGGTGAACACATCCTTGATTTCAAGGGGTACGTCGAAATCGTATACATGGGCGAAAAGGAGGATCCTGCCTTCCTCCAATGGGGCGCCAACCGGGGACGTATGACCCCGGGGTATCAGACGTCGTGGATCACCATGGAGCGCGGTCCGACGGTACTGGATTACAAAGGTGATACGCTGGACCCATACGGGATCACGTTCATGGGCTATCTGGCCTGGGAGCGCGTGGCGAATGAGGTGCCGAAGGAATACCGACCCTAGCCGGTGAAAGCGTGTTCGTAATGACGGATGTCCGGCGCCGAGGCATCACCCCGGATGGCAATGACGTCAAAACGACAGGGCGTTCCCTCCAGCTTCCGCTCGTGCAGGAATGCTTCGGCTGCTTCCATCAACTTTCGCTTCTTGGCTGCATTTACGGCTGCCTCCGGAGAGCCGTGCGATGCCGTACGTCGCCACTTGACCTCCACGAATACCAGATCACCGCCCCGGGTGTAGTCCGTGGCTGGCAGAAATGCGATCAGGTCCACCTCGGCGTGCATGAAACGGTAGTTTCGCTCCAGAATGGCATACCCCTTGGCTTCAAGATAGGCAGCGGCCATGTCCTCTCCCTTGGATCCGGTCATTTGTCGCGATGAAGGCATGTGTGTTGCTGAGGGCGAATGGAGCCGGGAGAACGCGCTGTTGGAGTCGGTGTTCGGCACTATCTTGCTGTTCCCATGCGGGCTTACCTTTTCATAAACACAGGACCTTTGTGCTCGTAACGTCGGGTGTCATCACCCTTACAACCGATTTCGGAATGCAGGACGGCTATGTGGCCGCCATGAAGGGAGTCATGCTTGGCCTGGCGCCGGACGTACGGTTCGTTGACATCTCGCACGACATCCCGCCCCAGGATGTCATGAGTGGCGCATTCGTGCTTCGGAACGTCTGGAGTACGTTCCCTGAGGGCACCGTGCACCTGGCCGTCGTGGATCCTGGTGTGGGCACGACCCGACGGGCGATTGCCATGCGATATGCTGGGCACACATTCGTGGGACCTGACAACGGTCTGTTTTCCCTTGTTTTGAGTGGAGACATGCCGGAGCAGGTCGTACAGCTCGACCAGAAGCGGTTCTGGCGCAACGCCGATCCCAGCCCAACATTCCATGGCCGGGATGTGTTCGCGCCGGTCGCCGCGCAAATTTCAACGGGACTGTCCATCCGGTCTGCGGGAACGGTGGTAGAGTCTGTCCGGAAAATGCACTGGGCCCTTCCCATTTCCGATGATGAAGGTATCCAGGGCTGGGTCGTGCACGTTGACCGCTTCGGGAATTGCATCACGAACATTACGCGGAGCGAGTTCGAATCACGCCGCCGCAGGCGATCGGTAAAGTGTTATGCCGGGAATGCCATCATTCCCCACTGCAGTCGAACGTACGCCGATGTCCCTGCGGGTGATGCCATGTTGTTGGTAAACAGCAGCGACTTTGTAGAAATTGCCATTCACAACGGGTCGGCTGCCCAGATGCTCGATATCCGGAAGGGAGCCCCGGTCAACATTCTATTTGCTGATGAACGAACCTGAATCCACGGATATCATCCAGGTTGTGTATACGGCTGCCCAATTGGTGGCCGACGACCTGGAAGAAGCAGCACGTCTGGTTGAACGGGTATTCTCCGAATCGGAACCGACCACGGCCCAGGAAGCGCTCGCGCGTTTACAGCGGGCTGCATCCGGAATGGACACCCGTCGCCAGGGCATCCTGGCCGCACGCCTGCGCCTCGAAAAATTGGACCGCGTGGTACAGGAAGCCTTGGCCGTACTGCCGGTTACGCGGCGCCTGGCGGTCCTGGAAGCCTATTTGCACCCGGAGGCACAACAAGCCTCGGCAGCAGATCCGGCGACTGAACGTTCCTCTGCGGGTGACCTGGTATCGGTACGCCCGGAACGGACGGTTTTCCTGTATGCGGTTCGCCGAGCCATGGACGAACGAGGCTCATTGGCCGTCACCGTAGCCGATATCACGGACGCATTGGACCGTACCATCGGTGCATCGGCAGCACCTGTTCCCCCCGCGCTCCGGTCAGTCGTGGAGTCGACGCTGGCCCGTCGCCGCAGCATGGGTTCGGGAGATGCACGAACCGCATATGCGGGCGGAAACAGCCCGGCCAACCGGACGCGACCCGGCGTTCGTTTCGCGGGTGCTCTCGCGGTCATCCTGGTAGCCTCCCTCCTTGGCATCTGGTTCGGACGCCCTGCCAACCCCGCTGACAACAGGCCGGGGCTGCCGCCGGACCTGTTCTCCGTGCTGGCACAGTCATCCTCTGACGAAATCGTGTTCACCGGCTCGAGTACCGAGCAGGCCGAACGTGTTCTCCTCGACAGGTTTGCCATCCGGGCCGCGGTCCCGGATCTGGATGGTGGCGTTTTGGAGTCCCTGTCGGTTGTGCACGTTGGCGAGGAATCGGATATCCCCGTCCTCCACTATGCAGAGGACGGCAGTACGAGCATGGATGTTTTTGTCGTGCCGTACATCTACCTCGAAGACTATCGGTTCGAGTGGTCCATTCCCAATGCCGTCCTGGACCAGTTGGCAGAGGTCGATGGCGTGGACATTGCAGTCAATGACCAGGTGGCGCGGATTGCCTGGCGCGTACGGGACGACATCTACGTCACGTTCACAACCGGAGACCCGATGACAGTGCGCACCCGGTTCAGGTTCTGAGCCGACGGCACGCGTATGTTACCGGGCTCGCAAGCCGGGTGATGTGGATGGGATGCGTACACGGAACGTACTTCCTTCCCCGACGCGTGACGCAGCCAGCGTAAGCGACCCACCGTGGTAGTCCTCCACAATGCGCTTCGCCAGGCTCAGCCCGAGGCCCCATCCTCTCTTTTTCGTCGAGTAGCCGGGGCGGAATACGTTCTTGAACTGACGACGATCTATACCCTTTCCGGTATCACTTACATCAATCTGGATGGCGCCGTCTTTCTCCGTAGCGATGACGTCAATGCGTCCCCGCTCGGTCTCAATGGCATCGATCGCATTCTTGAGCAGGTTTTCAATGACCCACTCGAACAACTCGGCGTTGATCGGCGCTTCCATGAGGGCCGGTGCGGATACCTGCAGACGAATGAACGCCCCGCGCTGTGGTAACCGCTTGCGCATGTACTCCGTAATGTGCTCAAGCACCGGCCCGACGGGCTGGGAGTCCAGTTTCGGCAAGGATCCGATGTCAGAAAACCGACTGGCGACCCGGTTCAACCGGCTTATGTCCTCCTCGATTTCGAGGCAGGTCTGCTCAAGTGAACCATCCGGATCGTCCCGCATCCGCAGCATTTCCATCCACCCCATGAGACTGGATATGGGCGTGCCCAACTGGTGGGCCGCTTCCTTTGCCATTCCTACCCACAGACTGCTTTGCTCACTCCGTCGGACGTACGAGAACCCGACGTAGCCGACCAATATGAACAGTCCCACGAAAAGGATCTGGACGTACGGAAACCAGCGGAGGTACACGACCAGGTCAGACTCGCCGTAGTAGAGCCGTTGCACCAGACGCTCCGGCGGATCGCCGGGGAACGTCACGACGATCGGAATGGGATCGTGCTGCGCCGCCATGCGGGTCTTCATGGCTTCGAGTGACGCCGTCAGCATGCTTTGCTCGGTGCTATCCAGGCCTACATAGGATTCGTGCGCAACATCCACGTTTCGCCACGCCTGGAAGCTGCCGGACAGCGAATCGGCAATGATGGCAGGAATGGCAAATGCATTGGGCAACAGGAAGGCTTGGGTAATGAACTCCAGATTGCTGGTGGGCGGCATGCTCTGCGCCCAGGCCATGGCCCGTATGAGACGATCGGTTTCTTCGGCCGACCAGCCGGAGACGCCCCGAAGCGCCGGAAGCCGCCCTTCCAATTCCCGAAAGTCGGGACGATAGGGATTTTCGCGACTCTGCTGCTCAGCGCGTGGGATTTCAACGAGTGCCCGGGCCCACAGCTGAACAATGGTGGCCTCCCGTTCGCGCAACCGGTCCACGAGTTGACTCGTGTACCACAATGACGACACAGCGATCACGACCGCGAACCCGATGAGGCCGAGTTTCAGGTTGACCGATACCGTGTACGCCTTCATGCCCTTTCCTGTTGGTGATGGGCCTATCTAACGATGGTCTGCTCTCTCTTGGGACCCGAGGAAATGATGTGGGCAGGCACCTCGAGATAATCGGAAATGAAGTCGAGATAGGTCTTGGCCTCACTTGGCAGCTGTTCGTACTCCGTGATGCCCACGATATCCGATTTCCAACCGGCAAGTGTGGTATAGACAGGCTTCGCCCGTTCCAGTGTGCGAAGGTCGCTCGGGAAACGGCGTGTGTGCTTGCCATCGATCTCGTACTCTGTACAGACCTTGATCTCATCCAGATCGGACATCACGTCGAGCTTGGTGATGGCCAATTCGGTAAACCCGTTTATCATACTCGTGTAGCCGAGCGCGACCAGGTCCAACCAGCCGCACCGACGGGGACGACCGGTCGTTGCGCCGAACTCGCGTCCCGTGCGCCGCAATTCTTCCCCTGTCTCGTCCAGTAATTCCGTAGGGAATGGTCCATTGCCAACCCGCGTACAATACGCTTTCACGATTCCGATGACACGGTCAATTTCCGTCGGCGGTACGCCGAGTCCGGTACAGCACCCCCCGATCGTCGGGTGGCTGCTCGTCACGAATGGGTACGTTCCGAAATCAACATCCAGCAACGAGCCTTGTGCGCCTTCGGCCAGCACGCGCTTGCCATCCTTGAGCGCGTGGCACAGTAAATGGGTTGTATCCGTTACGAACGGATCGATCTGCTGGTCGAACTCGACGTATTCGTCGATGATGGCATCGACATTCAGTTCCTCGGCTCCGTAGACATTCTTGAGGATGGAGTTCTTCTCCTCAATCGAAAGCAGCAGCTTTTTCCGGAGCACATCCCGGTCCAGAAGATCCACGACCCGGATGCCGGTTCGTGCGAACTTGTCGACATATGCAGGTCCAATGCCCCGGCCCGTCGTACCAATGGCACCCGCATCGCGCCACCGCTCACGGGCCTCCTCGATTTTCTTGTGGTACGGCATGATCAGATGGGCGTTGTGGGAGATGTGCAAACGTCCCTCCACGGAATAGCCCAAGTCCTTGATCATCCGGATTTCTTCCATGACCGCTACCGGGTCAATGACGACTCCGTTGCCGATCACGCACGCCACGTCATCCTGGAAGATGCCACTCGGGACCAGGTGCAAGACGAACGTCTTGTCGCCCCACATGATGGTATGACCCGCGTTTGCGCCTCCCTGATAACGGGCAACGATGTCCACATCCTTTCCCAGGAGGTCAACGATTTTCCCCTTACCCTCGTCGCCCCATTGGCTTCCGATAACTACACTAACTGGCATGACATTGACTGGCTGGACACAAGAAAGGCGGCGGGTTCGTACCCGCCGCCTTTCTCATGTACGTGCGCGATACGGAGTTCTAGGCGTCGTAGCTCTTGGCGGCCGCTTCGACCGATTCAAAGTGCTTGAACACCGTGATGAGCTTGGTAACCACCAGCAATGACTGGATGCGATCGGCGACATTTGCCAGTCGCAGGTCACCACCTGCATTGCGCATGGTAGTCATGGCGCTGATGAGCATTCCGAGACCGCTGGAGTTCATGAACTTGACCTTCGAAAGATCAACGACCACGTTGGTCTTGGAGCTTTCCTTGAGATCATGCAGCGTATCGTGCAGCTTGGCCCCGTCGGGACCGCCCATCACATTACCCTTCAGTGTGATAACGACACTGTTGTACCGTTCTTCGACGTTGTAATTCATTCTTCCTCCAGAAGATCAGGTGCGCTGGCGCAGAGCCAGCACAACCGGCGATGCCACAAAAATGGACGAGTAGGTCCCGATCACGATTCCGATGAGCAGGGCGAATGCGAATCCGCGCAGAACCTCTCCCCCGAATATAAACAGGATGGCTACTACGAGCAAGGTAGTTCCCGAGGTGATAACCGTGCGGCTCAGCGTGTTGTTGATGGACCGGTTTACGACGACGTCGTATTTCTCGGACTTGAAAATGCCCGTGTATTCACGGATACGGTCAAATACAACCACCGTATCGTTCAGCGAATACCCCACAATGGTGAGGAATGCCGCGATGATCGTCTGATCGACCTGCAGCGAGAACGGTACAATGAAGCGGAGAGCCGAAAACATGCCGAGCGTGATGATCACGTCATGGAACAAGGCAGCCACAGCACCCACGCTGAAACGCCACTCGAACCGGATGAGGATGTAGACGAAAATGACCAGAAGCGAACCGAGGATGGAGTAGATAGCCCCTTCCTGCAAGTCCTGGGCAAATCGAGGACCCACGATATCGGTCTTGACGATCTGTGGATTGCTGGCACCGAATGCCGCGGTCAGCCCTTCCACGATCTGCGTCTGGACCTCCCGCATGTTGCCGGTTTCGGCTGCCCGGATGATGAGTGCGTTGTTCTCGACACCGTACGTCTTCACTTCGGGGGCCTGCACCAGCACGTCGGCCAGGGCCGATCGCACTTCAGTAGCCGTGTGTGGTTCATCGAGCTCAACTACGAACTCCATACCACCCCGGAAATCGATGCCCAGTTCCAGACCGTTGAAGGTGAGGGACAACAGGCTCAGGACAATCAGCGTGCCGGATATGATGTACCCGACATTGCGACTCTCTGTGAATGCGAAATTCGTGTTTTCAAAAATTCTCATGGTGATTTCCCTCTGGATCAGCCGTACGAAACCGTCATGCGACGTTCGCTGATCATGTAGTCAAAAATGATGCGCGTAAACACGATGGCCGTGAACATGGACGACAGGATGCCGGCCATGAGCGTGACTGCGAAGCCCTGGATTGGTCCGAGACCAAACGAATACAGGATGACGCCGACGAAGAACGTCGTGATGTTGGCATCGAAAATTGCAGAAAGTGCCTTGGAATAGCCGCCGTCAACGGCTGCTTTCAGGGTCTTTCCGGTTGACTGCTCCTCCCGGATGCGCTCGAAGATCAGCACGTTGGCATCCACGGCCATACCGATGGTGAGCACAATACCGGCTATGCCTGGCAGCGTGAGCGTGGCATTGAAGCCAGCCAGGATGCCAAGCACGAACAACAGGTTCAGAATGAGGGCCATGTCGGCCACCATGCCACCTGTGCGGTAATAGAAAATCATGAACAGCGCCACGAGCACGAGGCCCAGCATGACCGAGTTCAATCCGTTGTTGATGGAACGGGCGCCGAGGCTTGGGCCCACCGTGCGCTCTTCAACGATCTCGACCGGTGCCGGCAAAGCGCCGGACTTGAGGACCGTCACGATGTCGGAGGCTTCCTCACGCGAATCGAGGTTGGTGATGTTCGTACGTCCACCGTTGATCTGCTGCTGGATGGTCGGATAGGAGTACACCACACCGTCCAGAACCACAGCTACGTTCCGTCCCACGTTGGCACCGGTAAGACGAGCCCATGTCCGCGAGCCTTCCGAGTTCATGGTCATGGAGACCTCGGGGACGTTCGTGAACTGATCAAACTCCACGCGCGCATCGGTAATGACATCGCCGGTCAGTTCCGTCTGGGAAAGCACTCCGATCAAGTAGAAGAGCTCTTCCCCATTGGCCGTTGTACCGACCGGTGAGGCCGTGTACATGAGCTTTACATCGCGAGGAAGCAGCGCCCGCACTTCCGGAACAAACAGCAAGTCGTTCACCGCTGCCGTATCGGCCGCCGTGACCGCACCGAACGTGACACTCTGTCCGATGGGCTGGAAGACATCGAGAAGCGTATTCGTGGATGCACCATCCACATTGTCGAGCAGATCGTTCACATCGAACGTCGTATCGGCCGCCGCTGCATCCTCTCCGGAATCCGCAGAATCCGGGGCCACTTCGTAGTACTCAATGACACGCTGCAACGAGCGGACCAGGTCCGCGGGATCGGCCATGAGGCGGAACTCCAAACGGGCCGTTCCACGCAAAAGGCCGCGAACACGGTCCGGATCTTCAATGCCGGGAAGCTCGACAATCACACGCCGGCTACCCTGACGCTGGATGGCGGGCTCGGTGACACCGTAACGGTCCACGCGGTCACGGATGATTTCGATGGCGCGGTTTACCGCCTCGTCAGCTTCCGTACGCAGATAGGCAGCAACCTCATCGTTGGTGGAGCGACGTGTCACGCCGGCCGCCTCATTGCGGAAGTGACGCGACAGACGGGCGTTGGGGTCGCGCGCCTCGAAGGAGGAAACAAACGCATCGATCACGGAGACATCGGAGTCGAACGAAGCGTCGCGGGCCTCGGCGAGCACTGCCTCGAACGTCTCGTCCTGGTCGGTCGCGAGTTCCTGAATGAGAGCGTCAACGCGGATTTCGAGCGTCACGTGCATGCCGCCGAGCAGGTCAAGACCCAACTTCAGGGACTCTTCGTTGACGGTGCGGATTTTGGCAGCATTGTCCGCCTGGTAGGCGGCAAGCTCTTCTCCCGTCAGGGAATCCATCTTTTTATCGATGAAATAGCCCTGAACGGAAGGGTACAGGTAGTATCCGGACATGACGAGAAAAAACGCCGTCAGGAATACTTTCAGTCCATTTCCTTGCATAGCAGTAGTATTGGAGGGAAGACAGACGGGCAGGTCGGACGACCGGCCCGGGAAGAATCAGAACAACCGAGTAAGGGACCGGGTGTCCCTACGGTCCTTTCGGCTGAAGACTGGAACCCATGAACCGTTGCGCGGCCCAATCCGGTGACCGTGATGCGATGAACGGCAGGACGCGGACGGAGCCAGCCTCCACAAGGGACCGTGACGGGCGCTGGAATGCAGCACGCATGGGAGCCGAGGCCGTAGCCGGCACCACAACAGGTTGGACAATGAGGGAACCCGCATCTGCGGCATCCTGCAGGCCATGCTCGGAAACCGGTACGTCAGGCAGTTCTCCGGCACCCACGAATTGCGTCATCCATCCCCCCTGCTCATCCGCGGTGGATGCCGCAAATGCTTGGGGCACAACGAGCCACAGCAGGGTCCCCAAGAGCAGGGACACGGCGGTCGGCCATCGCAGAAAGTTGGAACGGAAGAAATGCACCTGGGTGGTAGGCTGACTGGTTGGGTCTCGAGTTGTTGGATCTCGTCCGGTACAGCGCGAGAAGATACGATATTCTACATTGCGGCTCCAACATTGCGCCTTTTCGCACGCTCTTTACAGCGCCTGGAGAACGGCCATTGAAACGACGGGTACGGGACCTCATGAATACGCGATCTCTCACACTCCGGACACGGTTCACAGCCGTTTCATTCACGGTGGCCATAGCACTGTTGGCGTGGGGTGCATTCGTAACGAGTATCAATGCCGGAATGGCCGTTCCCGACTGGCCGACGTCATTCAACTCGTACGATCCGTTCAATCCGTGGCCCGACTGGTGGACCGTAACGCCGGTGTTGGCGGAACACGGCCACCGTCTGTTGGGCGCGCTCGTAGGATTCCTGACGCTGATCCTGGCCGGCTGGACATGGGTTGCCGATCCACGGCAGTGGATGCGCTGGACGGCCGTGTCGGCACTGGTGCTCGTTGTGGGCCAAGGTGTTCTGGGCGGCCTCCGGGTTCTGTATGTATCTCTTGACCTGGCCGTTGTGCATGCCTGCGTGGCACAGCTGTTTTTTGCCACCCTGGCCTGCATGATCGTGTTCACATCACGGGCTTGGCGCACAGCCCCCCCAGGGCTCGGAACGGCAACCGTCGACGCTGACAACCGATTGGCACAGCTCCGTTTCCTGGTGCCATTGGCTGTCTACATCCAGATCATATTCGGCGCGCTCCTTCGGCACCCGGGCACGGGAATTGACACGGCTCTTGTCATCCTCCATTTATCGTGGGCGTTTGTAGCAGCTGCCGCCGTTGTCGGACTCTGGTCGGTCGTGCGTGCTGCATTCGCTCCCGGCGTGCCCGTCAGGCGTCTGGCCAATGCCATGGCATCCCTTTTGGCGTTTCAGGTGGCTCTCGGCATTTTCGCGTATTTTGTTCTACTCGATGAGCAAGGCATGGTCATGCCCAGCAATGTGCAGGTGCTCACAAACTCTGCCCACATGGTTACGGGCGCCTTGTTGTTTGCCAGCACGGTCGCCACATCCGTACTGTCCTCCCGCACCCAGTTTCTTTCCCGGTCTGCGTCCTGATGTCATCCATCCAACCCGGCACGCTCGATTCCACACTGGCCGCTCCATCGGCATCGATCCGCGATTGGATCATGCTCACGAAGCCGGAAATCACCTTCCTGGTCACCATTTCGTCGCTGGCCGGGTTCCTGATGGGTTCTGGCGGGACCATTGACGGCTGGACGCTGCTGTGGGCCATGATCGGGATTCCCATGACGGCTGCCGGTGGGTGTGCACTGAACCACTACCTGGAGCGCCACCTGGATGGCCTCATGAAGCGCACGGCCCGTCGTCCCATTCCTGCCGGTCGCATTTCGGCAAAACATGCAGGCTGGTTCGGTATGATTCTGGTCGGTGTCGGACTGGGCATCCTGTGCCCCCTTACAAACCCGCTGACGGGCGTCCTCGCCGCCGCGACAGTGGCCCTGTACTTGTTTGTTTATACGCCCCTGAAGCGGAAAACGACATGGAACACGCTCGTTGGTACCATCCCGGGTGCGCTTCCCGTGCTGGGAGGATGGACCGCTGCTTCCGGCACATTCGGTTGGGGTGGCTGGGCCCTGTTCGGCGTGCTGCTCTGCTGGCAGATGCCCCACTTCTTCTCCCTGGCCTGGATGTACCGACTGGATTATGAGCGGGCTGGATACGAGATGTTGACCGTCCACGACCCGGACGGTGACAGGACAGCCTTCCAGATGATTTCCTGGACGCTCGCCATGATCGTATTCAGCGTGCTGCCTGTCACGCTGGGCCTTGTCGGCGTTTGGTACCTGGTTGCTGCACTGGCTCTGGGGGCCTGGTTCATGGTCCCCGTGCTCCGGTTCCACATGACACGGTCCGTATTGCATGCACGGGGCGTCCTGAAAGCCAGTGTGCTGTACATCCCGGCATTGCTGGGAGCAATCGTCATAGACCTCCTCGTCTGAGCCACCCCATGGCCGTTTCCATCACGAGCCTTTCCCGGAAGGAGTTGCACACCGCCCTCGCGGATTTCGGACCATCGTACCGGGCCGACCAGGTCTACCGTTGGCTGTATCACCAGGGTGTCCGCGATCCGGATTCGATGACAAACATCCCGTCGGCCATGCGGGAGGCCATCCGTTCGCAATTCCCTGTCACGACTCCGAAACAGGTACAGGAGCAGGTGGCGCAGGATGGCACCGTGAAGACGCTCATGGAGTTGCCCTCTGGCCGGCGGTTCGAGACGGTTCTGATACCCGATTTCAATGATGACGGGACGCCCAGGCGCATGACGGTATGCGTGTCATCCCAGGTTGGATGCGCCATGGGATGCTCCTTCTGCGCGACCGGGCAGATGGGATTCCTGGAGAACCTGTCTTCTGGCGATATTTTCGACCAGGTATGGTGGGCCCGCGAGGAGGCGGCGTCCCGCTACCAGGCACCGCTTACCAATATCGTATTCATGGGGATGGGCGAACCCCTCCTGAATGTCGCCGCAGTCGAGGATGTGATCGAGAAAATCACGGCGGAGGATGGACTGGGCATGGCATCGCGCCGCATCACGGTGTCGACGGTCGGTCTGGCCAAACAGATCCGGAATCTGGCGGAAAGCGGTTTCCGGTGCAATCTTGCTATATCGCTCCACTCCCCGATCGATGCAAAGCGGTCATCCATCATGCCCGTCAACCGGAGTGCCAAGACGGATCTGGAATCTTTGATGGATGCCATCCAGTTCTATACGAAAACCACGGGGCGTGCCGTCACGTATGAATACTGCATGTTCGATGGCTTCAACGATACGCGGGAAGATGCCGAGGCACTGGCGTCTCTGGTTGCCCGCGCTCCATCCAAAGTCAATCTCATCATGTACAATTCCGTTGATGGCCTGGGATTCTCCCGCTCCCCGGAGATGCGCCTGAACGATTTCATTGCTGTCCTCGTCAAGCGAAAGGTGATCGTAACCGTCCGCCGAAGCCGTGGACAGGACATTGACGCTGCCTGCGGTCAGTTGGCCGTCCAGTCGTCCTGATGATTCGCCTTTTCATCCCCCACATGCATGAACACTTCCACCTCTCATGAATCCCTGATTCGTTCCGTCGCCGGATTCATGTCTGCACTCATCATCGGAGCACTCATTCCCAGGACATTTACCTTTCTGGTACGACGCGTTCTCATGCGGTCGTTCAGGGAGGTCTTCGTACTGGCCCTTGCCGGATGGCTGACTGACCGCCTGGTCCGATGGTTGTCCGAATCCCGTTCCCTACCCACCCGACCCTGACCCTGATCCCATGGATATTTCCACCTTGGAGCAGTCCCTCTATACCCTTTTGACAGATTTCGTACCGAAGTTGGTTGGCGTTCTCGTACTCATCGTTGTGGCGTGGATTGTCGCAAAATGGCTGGGGCGAAACGTCGCCAAGTCCATTGGCCGTCGCATTGACCCTACGATTGCCAATTTCTTCGGCAGTCTGGCCAAGTATGCCGTCCTCGTCATGGCCCTCCTGGGATGCCTGTCCATTTTCGGCGTCGGCACAACGAGTTTCGCAGCTGTCATCGGTGCCGCCGGCCTGGCCATTGGTCTTGCCCTGCAGGGCACGCTGGGCAATTTTTCCTCAGGCGTCATGCTGCTTGCCTTCCGGCCATTCGGCGTTGGTGACGTTGTGAGCACCGGTGGCGTTACAGGCAAGGTCATCGAAATCGGTCTGTTCTCCACGGAAATCGACACATTTGACAATCGTCGATTCATTGTCCCGAACGGATCCATCTATGGCTCCACCATTGAGAACCTGACGTTCCATGACCGTCGCAGGGTCGATGTTTCGGTCGGCACTGATTATCCAGCCAGCATCGCCGAAGCGCGTGAAGTCCTTGTCGCTGCTGCGGCTTCGGTCAGCAAGATCCATGCGGACCCTGCCCCGGTCGCCATTCTCACTGAACTCGGTGCATCGTCCATTGACTGGAGTGTCCGCGTTTGGACCAATACGGAGGACTTCTGGGCCGTAAAGGAAGAAATGACCCAGAAAGTCAAAGAAGGATTGGATGCTGCCGGTATCGGCATTCCATTCCCGCAGATGGATGTACACATTGACGGCGCGCTCGGCGCGTAATATCCGTCAGCTTGACGCCTGCATGGTTTCGCGCTCGCTCGTCCGGCCTTTGAGCCGGGCGGCGAGCGCGGCCAAGACGGTCGTCAGCAACGCAATACCCAGGAAAGCGCGGCCGTAGCCACCCAGGAGGTCGCCGGACGATGCCGCGACAGCACCTACGGCAGCTCCGGTCAGCAGCTGGCCCAACGAAATGAACAGGGTAATGAGTCCCTGCGAAACGGTCCGCTCTCCTTCCGTGGCCTCATGGATGAGGATGTAACTGAGCGCGGAGCCCATGAGGCCGGCCAGTCCCACTCCGATGAGCACGGAGGCGCCGTAGAAGACTACCTCCCGACCGGGGGCCAACGCCACGCCCGCCATCCCGATGGCAAGGGCCACGTTGCATCCAATGACGACTACGCGGGACCCGAAGCGGTCCACGAGGCGCCCCATGATGGGCGATCCCAGTGCCACCGACACCATGAGCGGCAGCAGCATGAAGGCGGCCTCCGACGTGGTTACGCCGTATGCGATGACAGCGATGGTGGGAAAGAAAATGAATGCAGCTTCGTTGATCCCGGCCCCGGCGGCCAGTACGCACGTCAATACCACCTGTCGATTCGAAAAGAGATCCAGGCGCAATACAGGGTCGACGGCCTTGCGCTCCGCACGGATGAAGAGCGGCAGGAAGACGGCGGCCAGAATGAAGGCCGACAAGACCCTGGGAGCGACCAAGCTTGTCAGCAGGGCATCGGTATCCACCATGGAAATACCATAGGCGACACACAGCAGGAAGCCTGCCAGCGCCCCGAGCCCGAGCAGGTCGAACGGGCGCCGGTCGCCCGGTTTGGATGTAGGCAGGAACCAGAATCCGAGTCCAATCACGATCAGGGCGATCGGTGTGAACATGAGGTACAGATAGCGCCACCCCACAAGCAGGATGGTACCGGCCAGAATGGGGCCGATAATGAACGCGACTCCGAAAACAGACCCCAATACGCCGAACGCCCGGCCTCTTCGGTGCGGCGGAAATGTGTCCCCGATGAACGCCCCAGCGACCGGGAAAATACCCGACACGGCAAATCCTTGCATGGCACGGCCAACCAGAAGCCATGCAAATGTGGGTGATGCCGCAACCACGAGACCACCCGCCGCAAAGAATCCAATGTCGAACAGGTACATCCTCTTGCGGCCGACACGATCCGCAAGTTTCGACATGACGGGCACGCCAACGAGGTTCGCAAATACCCAAACCGTGAATACCCAGGACACTTCACGTTCCGTGAGTTGAAACGCTTCCCGGATGGCAGGAATGGCCGGACCCAGGATGGCGATGTCCAGCGCTGCCATGAGCACTCCCATAAAGAGCACGGTGAGAATGCGCGGCATGGACAGATCTGTGTAGATTTGATACGGTTTGGGGACCCAATGTACCCTTCAAGAGAAGCATTGGATACGATCGCGCAGGTCTTAACGCACATTTCGGAAAGCACTACCTTGAGGCATCCTTCCAGATTGTTTTTCCACATGGCCCATTCGACCCGAACCAAAGGCTTTCTTTGGCACACACGCGCCCCCCAGGTGTCACTGATCATGGGTTTTCTGGTGGTGGTCTTGGCTACCTCTGGATGCCGGACGCCCGAACACGGTACTGGCGGGTCGCATGCGGCTCGGCCTGACTCGTCGCTTCAGTCCCGACTCAACTCCATGAACCTCATGCAGAAGGTGTCGAGTCTGTTCATGGTGCCGGTGCCGGACCGCGCCCGGCTGTCAGACGCCGGCGTGCGCGAACGACTCCAAAGGGATGTCATTTCCTTCGGTGCGGGTGGTGTCGTGGTCATGAGCGGTACCGGTCTGGACACCGCCGCCATGCTGGCCTGGCTCCAGGCAGAGCAACAGGATCTGGGGCGACTGCCGCTTCTGACAGCGCTCGATGCTGAATGGGGCACTGGCATGCGTTTCCCGGACATGCCGGTATACCCGCGTGCGATGGGGCTTGCCGCCTCCCGGGATGCCCGCCTTGCGCGTGAAGTGGGGTTCAGTACGGCCCGGGCTGCACGTGCGGCTGGCATCAACGTCGTCTTCGCTCCCATTGCGGATGTGAATACTGAAATCTTGAACCCGGTCATCGGTACCCGGGCATTTTCCGATCACCCGGACAGCGTGGCTGTGTGGGCGTCGGCCTTCTCGCGTGGTATCCAGGAGGCAGGGGTCATGGCCGTCGGGAAGCATTTCCCGGGCCACGGTGGGACCACGGCCGATTCCCACGTTGCGTTGCCGAAAGCTACGCTCAGGAACCTGGACCTGGTACCGTTCCGACAGGTGATCGCCGACAGCGTCGGCGGACTCATGAGCGCCCACGTCCTGTACGACGAAGGGGGGCCGGCGACATTGTCTCCTGCCCTCATGTCGACACTGCTGCGCGACTCGTTGCATTACGGTGGACTTCTGTTTTCCGATGCGCTCAACATGGCCGGGGTCACGCTGGAAGGATCACCTGGTGAGGTTGCCGTACGGGCCGTTCAAGCAGGTATTGACGTTCTCCTCATGTCGCCCGATGCAGAGGAGGCGCGGGCCGCGATCGTGAACGCTGTGCGCCGTGGGGACATTGAGGAGGCCCGGATTGACCAGGCCGTGCTGAGGCAACTGGCGGCCCGCGCCTCCCATATGGTCGGAACCGACTTGGGAGAAGTGACGACCATCGGCGAACGGGAATGGGAGTTCTCGGTGTACGCTGCCCGTCGCGCGCTCACGCTGCTGAAACGCCAGGACGATATCCTGCCGCTGGTCCGGCCAGGCGAACGCGTGGTCATCGTGGAAACCAACTTCCGGCGCGCATCGGGAGGAGTATCGACAGGCAACACATCCACGGCCGAGCAGCTCCGTTCGGCCATGGCACAGTTCATGCCCGGATCCGTGGAGGTGATTGGCATTCCCCCCCGTTCGTGGACCGTGGGCCTGCGCCGTGCCGCCCGGAGCATCCAGTCGGCTGGTACCGTCCTGTGGATCGATGCGAACGGTACGACGCCTGTGGCTGGCTGGGATACCGCTGGATTTTCAGCCGCGCTGACAGACCTGAATGATCGAGTGGTGGCCCTTCCGCTGGCGTCTCCGTGGTCCGTGCGCAACCTGGACCCTGCGACGGGTACTGTGCTGATGGCCTACGATGTGCTTCCGCCTACGATTGAAGCGTTGGCCCGGGCGCTCACCGGGCGGGCCGGCGTGACGGGGCGACTGCCCGTACATGTTTCGGACGATTACCCTGCCGGTGCGGGCATGGACATGCCCGCCGTGGCCCCGTCCGCCGGCCCGCCCGAGGAAGTCGGCATGACGCATGCATCCCTGCGCATGATGGATACCGTAATCCACACGGCCATCGCGGACAGTGCCTTTCCTGCTGCAACACTGCTGGTGGGTCGGGGAAATACCCTGGTCAAGCGCGCCGCATTCGGACATCCCACCTATGACGGAGAACGGGCAGTATCCACCCGGGACATATTCGACCTGGCCTCCCTCACCAAGGTAATCGCCACCACCACGATGGTCATGCTCATGGTGGAAGATGGTCAGTTGGAGCTGGACAGACCCGTTGCCGACTACCTGCCGGCCTTCGGACAGGAAAACAAAGGCATGATCACGATCCGGGACCTGCTGTCGCACACCGGCGGGCTCATCCCCTTCCGCGCGTTCTACGCCGATGGTGTCCGCTCCGCGGCGGAGGTCCGCCGGCGCATCCTGACGGATTCACTGGCGTACGCGCCGGGCACGGACACGCGATATTCCGACTTCGGGCCCATTACGCTGGCCTGGGTCATGGAATCGATCACCGGCAAGCCCTTCAAGGACCTGGTACAGGAGCGCGTTTTCGGTCCCCTGGGCATGGTCGACACCGGCTTTCGGGAAGCCAAGCGGCAACGCGATAACCGTGTCATACCCACAGAGGTAGACAACTACTTCCGCCAGCGGACGTTGCTCGGTGAGGTGCATGATGAAAACGCCTGGCTCCTGGGCGGTACCGCCGGTCATGCCGGTCTGTTTTCGACCGTGGAAGACCTTGGTATTTTCGCGGCCATGCTCGTAAACGAGGGTCGCGTCGGTGATACCCGCTTTCTGAAACCCGAAACCATTGAACTGTTCACGACCGCTGTACAGCCCGGCGGCCCGTCCACGAGGGCCTTGGGGTGGGATACGCGCAGCCGGATCGGCTATTCATCGGCCGGCGCACACTTCGGTCCGCGCTCGTTCGGACATACCGGATTCACGGGTACATCGTTCTGGATAGATCCGGACCAGGAATTGTACGTGATCCTGCTCACCAACCGGGTCTTTCCCACACGCAACAACAGAGGACATGTGCCTGTCCGACCAGCCATGGCCAATGGCGCATTCAACGCCCTGGACGACCTTCCAGAGGACAGAGCCGTACTACGGCGCGAATAAGCGGAACCCGGTGCCTGCACGCGGACTACAAGAGCGCCTTCATTCTCCACCGTTCGGTTCCATGCCTACATACCTCTACAAGCGCCAGGACGGGACTACGTTCGAGATCCAGCAGCGCATTTCAGACCCCAAGCTCACCGAATGTCCGACGACGGGGCAGCCAGTCGAGCGACTTATTTCCGGCGGCGCCGGCCTCGTATTCAAAGGCTCGGGCTTTTACCTGACCGACTACGCACGGAAAAACGCTTCTTCGGCCGGTGGTTCGTCATCCGACGCCAGCTCCGGATCATCGCCGTCCGCTGAAGCAACGCCGGCAGCAACCGCATCCGACAAACCGGCCACGAAGACGGAAAAGGGCTCCTCATCCAGCTCGTCAGCCTCCAAGGACTGAGCTCAAGCCGATTCCGCGGTAGCCTCTGCAGCGGCCTTGATGATTGCCAAGAAAGCATCGGCCTTCAGGGCGGCACCACCAATGAGCCCTCCGTTCACATCGGGCTGGGCCAACAATTCCGCGGCATTGTCCGGCTTCATGCTGCCACCGTACAGAATGTCCACGCCGCCGCCAATCGCGTCTCCGAATTGCGATATGAGACGGGAACGGATGAAGGCATGCATGGCCTGCGCCTGCTCCGGCGAAGCCGTGCGGCCGGTACCGATGGCCCACACCGGTTCGTAAGCAATAACCAGTTCGCGGGATCCTGAAAGAGACATTTCCTTCAACCCCTCATTCAGCTGCCTGCCAACGATTTCTTCTTCCCGACCGGCGTCGCGATCGTCCAACCGTTCGCCCACGCATACAATGGGCACCATGCGGTGGTTCATGGCCTGGATGGCCTTTTCTTGGACGTCCGCGTCGGTTTCACCGAAGTATTCCCGGCGCTCGGAGTGTCCAAGGATGACATAATGACATCCCACGGCTCGCAACATCGACGCCGATATTTCACCGGTATACGCCCCTGCATCGGCAGAATGCATGTTCTGCGCGCCAATCCGGATCCCCGAGCCATGCAGGATGCCATAGAGGGCATCTATGTTGACAAAGGGCGGACAGACGGCAACATCGACGCGCCCGGAAGGCCCCACGCCATCCACTCCCGATACGCCACTGCGCAGGGCGCTGGCCAACTGCCGCGCCGCTACGAGATCCAGATTCATTTTCCAGTTTCCGGCTACCAGCATATCAGTTCTCCGCTTTTTGGCGTGCAATTTCATTCAAGCCGGCCACAACAGCGACCAGATCCTGTTCCAGGTTTGCCAGACCACGCCCCACATACTTCGACACGACGTTTCCGTCCGGATCCAGCAGGTAGCGCGTCGGAACAACATGGACATTGTACGCCCGGGCGACGTCCGAGTCCATTCCCCCGTCGGCCCACACGAATTCGCCTGGGTGATCGGCACCATCGAACAGGCCTTCGTTCAGCACGGAATCGGGTTCAACCGAGATGGAAATGGTCAGGAACAGCTGCGGCTGCAACGCTCCGAACAAGCGGTCCCGGACGTCAAGCTCCTGCTGGAAGGTCTGCTCCAACGGATCATAGAATTCTAGGATGATGAACCGGCCGTTCAGGTCGTCCAAGGTGAAGTCCACCCCGTTGCGCGTGACCAGTTCAAAGGCAGGTGCGGGCATTCCCGGCTGCAGGTTCTCAAGATCATAGACGGCACGTGATGCCCACTCGGCCCATTCGGAGTCGGGATACAGACGGCGCAATTCCGTGGCCGATGCCACGGCTTGTTCTGTCTGCCCACTGTCTGCGTATGCAATGACAAGCTCCGTGTACAGGGCGGCGCGGCGGGCTTCGTCGGGCATGAGATCCAGGTAGTGTCGGACCACCGCAATGGCAGAATCCTGACCGGCAGTACGGGCCGTAGCCCGCCGCGCCGCCCGTACAACGTCCGCAATATTCGGTGTGTCAACGCTGATGAGGCCGAACCGGGCCACGACCAGGGAGTCGTTCCATCCTTCCAGCATCATGACCGATTCCGCCTGGGATACGCGCGCTCCCATGGTATTCGGATAGGTGTCGGCGATGCTCCACAGGATGGTGGCCGATTGGGATACGATCCGGCTCATTTGCTCGGACGTGTAATTCCCCTGTGTCAGCAGCGCGGCCATTTGCTGATTGTGCTGCGATTTCGAATTACGGTAGGCTGACCAGGCGGCATTCTCGGGAGACCGGATGATAAGCGGCCGCGTGCCGAGCGGGTATGTGCCACTGATGCGCACCGAGTCGGCATGGACCACCACCAACTCATCCAGCGAGAGCTGCTGCCCAGACCGCTCCACGCTCAGGGGATACACGCCGGCGGCAGGTGCGTGTACATCCATCGAGAAAAAACCCGTGCTGTCTGTCACGGCTGTGGCCAGCGTATCGACGTCACCGTCCCGCTGGTTCATGACCGTTACCACGAAGTCGCGGTAATCGCCGGTTGTGGCCACATCGCCGCGTACGCGCAGCTGGCCTTCCACGTGACTTGTGACAGTAACGGAATCCTGCCCACACGCAGCAAGGACACACATGGAGGAAATCAGGAAAACGGACAGGCGGGATGTCATTCGCATGGGATTTGATTCAAATCAGGGACCGCATGAACCCCTCGCACCGGTCTTGGATCCGATGGGCGCTTCAGAATGCCAGCAGGTCGCGGACGGCATCCGGCAGGCGTGATTTCCCGGAATAGATGGCGTCTTCCAGTGCCTTTGAAAACGGAATGGGCATGTCTTCACCACCGATTCTCAGGGGCGGGGCATCCAGGTAGTTGAACGCCAACTGGGTGATTTCCGCAGCGATTTCGGCACCAAACCCGCCGGTCCGGGGCGCCTCGTGCACCACCAGCAACCGATGCGTACGTCGTACAGACTCCAGCACGGCTTCGCGGTCCCAAGGAATAAGTGTACGTAAATCGATGATATCCACGTCGAGGCCTTCCTCTTCGGCAAGGTGCGTCGTCCAGTGGACCGCAGCACCCCAAGCGACAATCGTGGCCCGGCTACCGGACCGCACCGTCCGGGCTACTCCGAGCGGAATCCGGGTCGGTGCATCGGGCACCGGCCCTTTCAGCGATCGGTAGAGCATTTTGTGCTCCAGGAACAGGACCGGGTTCGGGTCATCGATGGATGACAACAACAGTCCCTTTGCATCGGCCGGGCTGGATGGAAAGACCACTTTCAGGCCGGGCGTGTGACAGAACCAGGCTTCCATGGACTGGCTGTGGAACGGACCGGCTCCAATACCTCCGCCGATGGGTGCCCGGAGGGTGACGCCCACCGGTGAACCCCAGCGGTAATGCGTGGTGGCCAGGTTGTTCACGATCTGATTGAAGCCGCACGTAATGAAATCGAAATACTGGATTTCGAGCACCGGTTTGAAGCCCGCCAGTCCCAATCCCATGGCGGTTCCGACGGCGCCGCTTTCGATGATGGGCGTGTTGCGCACGCGCTCCACACCGAACTCCTCCAGGAAGCCGGCCGAGACCTTGAAAACGCCACCGTACTCCGCAATGTCTTGCCCCATGAGCAGCACGCGGTCATCTTCCCGCATGGCGGTCCTGAGTCCGTCTGTCACGGCATCGATGAACCGCACCTCCCGTGTGGCGCCGGAGTCATCGGAAGTGTCAGCGGTTTCGCGCGGCACAAGGGGTGCGAACACATCGGCGCGTTCGGCATCGAGCGTACCGGTTACGGGAGCCTGCGTCAAGGCCCACTCGGCGATGGCATCGACCTCCTTGCCTATTTCCTCGCGGATGGCGGCTCGTTTGGCACTGTTCAGCCGGCGGCCCAGCTTCTTCTCGGCGTGTGCGATCGGGTCCCGGGTGGCCCATTCATCCATCAATTCCTGCGGTACGTACTTCGTGCCCGATGCTTCCTCGTGCCCACGCATGCGGAAGGTATGCATGTCCAGTAACGTCGGCCCGCCACCAGCCAGGCCCCGATCTCGCGCGGCGCGTATGGCGTCCATGACCGCGAAGACATCATTCCCGTCGACCGTCTCGGCATGCATGCCATAACCGGCACCTGCTTTCCATACCTCTGGCTCCGGAAGCGCCTGCCGGGTCGGCGTACTGAGTCCGTAGCCGTTGTTTTCCACGATGAACACCACCGGCAGCTTCCATACAGAAGCCAGGCTGACGGCCTCATGGAAGTCCCCTTCACGCGTGGCACCCTCTCCCACGAACGCCACGGATACGCTTTCCCGTCCGTCCAGGCGGGCACCGAGTGCCAGCCCATTCGCCACAGGAAGCATGGCCGCCAAATGCGATATCATGCCGACGATGCCGTATTCCGGGATCCCGAAATGGAACGTGCGGTCGCGCCCTTTGGTGAACCCACCCTCGCGTCCCATGAGCTGGCAGAACAAAGGCCGAAGCGGAACGCCCCGGGTTGTCCAGACTCCCAGGTTCCGGTGCATGGGCAGCACGGTGTCGCCTCGTTCCAGTACGAACGACGTCCCGACGGCGATGGCTTCTTGACCGTACCCACTGAACCACTTCGACAACCGGCCCTGCCGGATGAGACGCAGCATTTTTTCTTCGATCAGCCGGGGGGTGATGAGGGCGCGGTACAGCGCTTCCGCATCGACAGCAGGGGCGGTGGGCATGTTACTGGGTTATTGGCCCGCGCCTCGAAGCGCGGTATAAATGGTTCGGAAGAGGATCTGGAGGTCCCGCTTGAGACTCATGTTCTCGATGTAGAACAGGTCGTACTTCACCTTCTGGCGCACATCGTCCAGGTTGGTGTCGTACTTCCATTTCACCTGCGCCCACCCCGTGATACCGGGTTTTACGCGGTGGCGGCGGTTGTACAGGGGAATGTCCTTCGCGAGTCTGTCCACAAAATACGGACGTTCCGGACGCGGTCCTACCAGCGACATCTCACCTTTCAGCACATTCCAGAACTGGGGAATCTCGTCAAATCGCGTCTTGCGCAGCCACCGGCCGATGGGCGTATACCGGTCGTCATTCTCACGTGCCCAGACCGGGCCCGTTTCGGCTTCAGCATTGACCCCCATGGTCCTGAACTTGTACATCGTGAACGTTTTACCGTGCCGACCAATCCGCGTCTGACGATAAATGGCACCGCCCGGGCTTGTAATGCGGATGCCGATGGTCAGCAGGATCCATATGGGCAAGCCGACCACCAGGACAGCGAACGACACGACCACGTCCAGGAGCCGCTTCAGGGCATATTCCCACACCTGCATGGGCTCGGGCTGCACCTCAATGAGCGGTAGTCCATACATGTGCTCCGTCCGCGCCATGCCCCCGATGATGCTGTAGAAGTCAGGAACGAGCTTCAGCGACACACTCTTCCCGTCACACAGGGTCAGAACCTGCATGAGGGACTCGCCGTCGTTCGCGCCGAGCGCAATGAGCACATCCTGGATGTCATATTCGTCAATGAGGCGCGGCAAATCGTCGATTTCGTGGACCGGAATGACCGATGCACCCGTCGCCGGCTCTCCGTCTCCCCGCGTGAGGCGGACCGCCCCCACGATGTCGAGACCGGCCTCGGGATAGCGCGCGACTTCCGTGTGCAGTTGCTCCAAGAGGTCACTCCAACCAACAATGAGAGCACGATGCAGTCCCTTGCCTCGCAGAATGAGCACTTTCTGGACAGACCGGACCACGATGCGTCCTGCTGAGACGAACACCACGATGGCGGTCCAGTAGACCGCCAGGTTCACGCGCGCACCGAGCGCATCGAGTGCTTCAATGAACAACAGGAAAAACAGGACCAGAATGCCCAGGGTGGCCGTTTTGAGGATGGTCACCAATTCATCGAACCGGGACGATGCATACCGCTCGCGGTACAGTCCAAGGAACAGGAAGAACAGCAACCAGAAGCCCGTCAACAGGACGACAAGCAACCAGATGGCATCCTGCTCCGGCGTAAATACGGGCGCGGGCAACCATCCCCAGTCGAAACGAGCCTTGTACCAAACGACGTTCGCCATGGCAATGGCCAGGGCGTCCACGAGGACAAGCACAATGAGTTCAACGCGTCGGCTCACTCAGGTGGCGCGGTTGGTGATGGATGCGCCGTCTAATGTAGGAAACTGCAGCGCCAACTTTCGGATGCGTGTCTGCGTTCCGGACTCTACCTTTCAGGACCTGAAATGACCTGCATTCCATGATCCATTCCCGCCACGTGACAGCCTCCCGGGGCATTCTGATGACCCTCGTCGTGGCGATCGTCATGGCCGGATGGATGACGCCCTGTGCCTTGGCGCAATCGGAAGCCTCCGTGGTCCTGCCTGCCGACGATCCCCTGTGGCTCGCAGCACGCCCACTGCTCTCGCTTGGCGGTGCTCTCGACCGCCCGTGGACCGTAGGCGGAGGAACGGAGAATGATTTCCGTCGCATGATTGGACAGCTTCCGCGTTCTGCCGTTCGCGCCCGCCTGGAAGCGCTGGCAGCGGCGGCGATGACCGACCCCGGCAACTCCGACACCATCTGGGGCATCCGGTTGCGGGCCGCCGCCACCGGCACGGCCCAGGAGGGCACGGATCCGTGGCGGCGGCCCGCCCTGCATGAGCCCGATATATACCAACTGGTGCAATACGAGTCATTCGTGCGGCTCGGCCGGTGGTCCGCCGGATTTGGCTGGCGCCATGATGGCATGTACGAACGCGATCCGGAGGCGCTGGACGCTGCGCTTCGGTGGAGCATCCGATCGGAAAACACCTATGTGCGCTATGACGGGACGTGGGTGGGCGCATCCTTCGGCCGATCCATCCAGCACTGGGGCGCGCCGGAGCTGCCAGGTCTGTTGCTGAGCGACAACCCCCGCCCTATGGACCACGTCGCGTTCCGGTTCGGCACGCCTGACCTGTCCGTACGCTCGTCCATCAATGAACTGGACAGCATCACGTCCGATGGCCGCTTCACCGGACTCGCCGGCGATGATTCCGTCCGGGTGGGTTCGGAACGGCGCTTCCTGGCCGCCCACCGGCTGGACGTACGGCTGTCATCGGCGTGGGCAGTTGCCCTGCTGCACAGCACCCTCTATTCCGGGGTCGGATCCGGCTTTTCATTCAAATTCGCGAATCCCTTCAACGTGGCGCTGTTCACCGTGGACAATCGTCCGAAGAACGACGAGAACAACGGTTTCCTGGGCGCCGAAGTCCGTCACGCCACGGACCGCCGGGCTGCCATGCTGCAATTCATGGTCGATGATCTGGACATCCTGAATGGGACTGAACCCGCTTCTGTCGCCGTTACGGCCATGTTCGAGCAGCATCTGGGTGCGGCCTCGTGGATCTCCGTCTCTGGCCTGGCAGTGTCTGCGAGGGCCTACAAGACCTTCCAGCCAGAGGGTACCTATGTGTATCTCCTTCGGGGGATAGGCCCCCAGGATGCCGATATCGTACACGTACAGGCCCGTTTGGGGCGCACATGGACCCCCGAGCGGGGCCTCGTCCATTCAGTCGCAGGCGTGGACGTCCGCTGGCAGGGTGCGGCCGATATCCTGGATCCTTTTCCCGCAGGCGATGAACCGGGCATACTCACGGGAAATACGGACCAGCTGGTCCGGCCACACGTCCGCGTTCAGGCGTTCCTGTTGAACGGATGGTACGGAACGGTGGATGCCGGCGTCCTGACCGACGGCGATTCCATGGAGCCCTCCGGACAGGTCACCCTCGGATACAGCATGAAGTGGTCAGGTACGTTGCGGTGAAACGACACCGGCTATCCAGACACCATCTATTACCTATCGTCCTGTGCGGCCTCGTCTTTCTTGGCATCCCTCGGGTCGGCCAGGCCCAGATCTCGAACCAGGACCAGGCACCCTTCCATTCCGTTTCGCTGTACGGCATGTATTCCCACCCGGTCTCGTCCCGTGGCATTTCGGAGTGGAATCAACGGTTGGCGGTGCAGGCCGGTCTCCAGATTCCCTTTTACACCGGCAGGATCGAGGCGGGTGTTCACGGCCAGCAGTGGCAAACCCTGAATGCCGCGCTTCCGGACTGGAATGCCCTGTTCGTGTTTGCCGGATGGCAAGCCGTCGGAGCGGTAAACGCGCGGACGAATCTTTCGGGAGGTGTGCGCATCGGAAATTATGTAATGATGTTCGATACCGATGCGGTCGTTGGTCAGCGCCGTGAAAGCGAATTCAGTGTGGCCCCGGTCGTCGGGCTCAGGGTCCGGCTCTGGAACAGGATGGAACTGCATGCCGAGGCCATGTGGGTCCGCGTGCTGACCCGCCCCGTCATCGACTCGAGACAGGTGTCGGCCGGTCTGTCGACGACGTTGGACATGCCGCGGTGGCTGGAGGCCTTGCTGAAATGATGCGCCGAATTCGCATGCTACCTCCTGCCGTGGTGCTCCTGGCTGTCATGGCGACGCAAACTGCGATGGCGCAAACCGCCGCCGTGCCGACATCCAACCGGCCAGGTGACATCCTCCGGAATCTGCCAGGCGTGTATACGGCCAGCCTGGATCGATACCATGTCTCTCTTCATGGCCGCGGGCTGGGAGGCGTCCTTTCCACCACTCCGTTGGTGACGCTCGATGGCGTACCCATCGAGAGCGGCGTCATGGGTCACATGGACTGGAATGGCCTGCCGGTGTCAACAGGCCGTTGGCTCGGGGCCACGTGGGACGCGGCCTGGGCTTCGCCGGGCGATCGACCCTTGTCGGATGGCGCCGTCCGGATTGAAACCGTACGCCCGGAGGGCTGGCGCTTCCAGGCGTCCATTTCCGCCCTGAACGAAACCGGCGATCCAGGGCCGGACAGATTCCGCGTCCCGGCATCTCCCATACCTGGAAATGCTCCGGACAAGAACGTGGACCGAAGTGGGCCTGCTGCCGAGGTGCTCCTTTCGCATGGTGGGCGCCGTCTGTATTCGGAGGCCGGGTACCGGTTCGATGAACACCACATGACCGATCCGTGGATCGTGGACCGCGTCTGGACCTCCTACGGAGCGAACGACAGGCCCCGCGTCCAGATGCACGCTCCGTGGATGCGACTTGTCCTGACCAGCCAGACCTGGACCGTGCAAGCCATTGCCAATGCCCGGTTCCAGCGTGATTTCCGGTTCATCGATGTGTTGTCCCGTGAGTGGGCGACCGAAGAGACGGCCTACGCCGGCGTAGTGCAGGTGACCCGCACGGTCCGCAGTGCCGGTCAGGTGGGTCTGCGCGTATCCGGCCACGAAACGCGCCTCGATTCCCGTCCCCTGCGTATTGCGCCGCCACCGGAAGTAACCTTCCGTGAAGCGCGCAGCAGTGCATGGGTGTCCGTGTGCCGGGGCGGCCGCTGCTTCCGGGCAGAGGGAGGAAGCCATGTCATCGAGGCACTTCAATCGGGCGTCTTTACATCCCCGCGGACCATTACGGCCATCGGACAGCTGGCCTATTCCGCCCCGGCTGTATCCATGACGGCGCGGTTCTGGAGCGAAGTCGCCGGACGGCGTCCGACGCCGGCGGCCCACAGCCCCCATTCCGGTGCCGGTTCCGTGGTCTGGCGAGCGGTTCGCACGGACCGTGCCTCACTGGAGCTCCGCGCCACTGCGTTTTCCAGACGACCCGATCCGGGCACGACCTGGCTTGACATGTACAGACTCGGATTGAACATGGCAGGGTACCTCCCCTTCGGCCCTGAAGGCCCGTCTGTCGACTATCCTGGCTATTCAACCCGGGAACGGATGGCCGAAATCGTTGCCGATGCCGCCTTCCGGACATGGTCCGGCTGGACAATCGGGCTCGATGCAGGAATCCGCCATACCGAAGGCGCAACCCTGTCCCTGCTGACGAACCCCGGCGTCGAGAAGCGGTCTCCCTACTACCGGGAAACGCGCGTGCATGTGGGCGCCGGTGGTCAGATGCTGACCGCCGGCGCCCGTATTGCCCGGATATCGCCGGGTGACGTGAAATCCCCCGGCACCGGCACGCTCGAAGCATGGGTGCGAGCGCACCGCCGCATATCGGACGGCAGCACGGTCTGGTGGTTGGGGATGGAAGGGCTGGCCCCGTACATGCTGGGCGTTGAGGGCGCGCGCGGGTTGTGGCCGCGTGTCCAACTCCACGGTTCCGCCCGCGCGCTGTCCCCCCGACGCGCCTACCAGTTGTCAAACACGGCCTCATACCGACGTCCCTGGACTGTCCGGACTGAACTCTCCATGGTGAAGGCAGTGGCCGGTCCCCACGGCGAGGCGGTCGTGAGCCTCTTGAACGTACCTGACATCCCCCTGCTTGAGCAGCCGAGAGGTGTGCAAGAGCAATTGGCCCTCCGGATCCTGCTCCGGCTCTCTATCTGATCCGTCCGTCATGCATCGATCCCACACCGATATGCTCGCCCGATACGACGGCCTGGTCAGTGACCTGTCCGAACTCAGGGCAGCCTGCTCCGAACCGTTGATGGACACCGTCTGGGCGCACCCGGCTCGTCCCGGAGCGGCACAGTTGGCTGGAGATCCGGGGCTACCCTGTTCATGGCGTCCGGGCGCCTACCGTCTGGCAGGACCCCGCACGGATCGGTTCATGGTGTCGTACCTGTTGGGCGGATGGCACATCCAGGAAGAAAGTGCGCTGACGGCCGTCAGGGCACTGGGGCCGCAGCCCGGCATGCGCGTACTGGACCTGTGCGCCGCTCCCGGAAACAAGACGGCAGAACTGGCCCTTGCGGTCGGAGCCTCCGGTCTTGTCGTGGCCAATGACCGCTCGGCCGGGCGACTTGGTGTCATCCAGACCACCATGAACCGGCTGGGCCTGACGAACGTGGCCCTGTGGTCTGCCGACGGTACGTCCATGCCTGTTTCCGATGCGTGGTTCGACATGGTCCTGGCCGATGTCCCTTGTTCGTGCGAGGGGACATCCCGCCGCCATCCGGATGTACTGCGCAAAACCGTGGATCATGCCCGGTATGCGGCGCTCCAAAAGCGGCTGCTGACAGAGGCCGTGCGCTTGGTGCGTCCCGGAGGCCGCATATGCTACGCCACATGTACGTTCGCGCCCGAGGAAAACGAAGGCGTCGTCTCTTCCGTCCTCGAGAACCATCCCGAAATGGCCGTCTGTCCCGTCTCGCTGGGCGGACTCATCACCCGCCCTGGCCTGGCCTCGTTCCAGGGCACCCACTTCCACAGCGACGTGCAGCATGCGCATCGGGTGTGGCCACAGGACAATGACACGGGTGGGTTCTTCGTATGCGTCCTTGAGAAGCGCGGTGCGCGCCCTGCACGGGCCGTTCAGACCGACGACGTCACGACAGGAAGTCCACTTTCAGATGACCGCTTTCCGTGGTCCGTGCTCCAGGTGCCACGCGACACACTGAGCCAGTGGTGCGTGGCGCCTGGCCACAAATACGACAGACTGGTGGGAACCGGCATGACGCTTCCCCGGGCGCTGTCCGGCGCGGCCGCCGGCATTCCCTGCCACAACCTGAAGTTCGCAGATCAACGGCTGTCCACGCCAACCGCGATGGTCATGGCACCCCTCGCCAGCGACGGCTGGGTTGATGTGGTACCGGAAGACATCCGGGCATTCATATTGCACGACAACGCGCGGATGACCGGCTTCGGACCTGCGTCACCACAAATTCCGGCGGCCCTGGCCCGATCGGGCAGCGTGGGGTTGGGACTCGGCTACGTGACCGATGCAGGACTGCTGGAAAGCTTGTTTCCCGGAGTATGGGGCGGCGTGCAGGTAAAGGAAACGCTTACTGGAGGCGGAATCGGAAGGAAATGATACCTGTCTGATTTTCCTGCGGTGCGTTCGGCGGGAGCGGATTGAACTGCCAACGCAGCAAGGCGTCCATGACCGCACGTTCCAGTGCCGGGTTGCCTTTGATGAGCGGAAAACGTTCTACGATACGCCCTTGTGGGTTCACGGTAATGCGTACTCGGATGTCTGCGTTCACCTGCTCGGAATAGACCGGCAATGGCGTCGAGACAGGAGCCCGGTTCAGCCCTTCAATCTGGAAGGGGGCTGATGTTGTCGGTTCGGAACCGGTACCGGCATCGCCGGTCGCTTCGGCCGAGTCGTCGACCAATGACCCGCTGCCGAGCGGCTTGACGATTTCACGTTCAGGCTGCGGCTTCTCGGCAGGCGTTTCCTCCTTGGTGACGGGCTTTTCCGGCGTAATCACATCGGCTTCCGGACTCTCGACGACATCTTCGGTTACCGGATCGTCCAGCTGATCGGGCAGATCCACAGGTTTGGCCTCCTCTGGCGGACTGGCGGCCGGCTGCTCGCGGACCTCTTCCGGTTCAGGCTGTGGTCGGGGCTGCTCGACCGGGCGCTCCGGAGCGCGTTGCACCGGCCGGCCTTCCGCGATGGGCCCGAATTCAACTTCCAGAAAACCGATGGGCTGTTCTTCCGGAGGGTTCGTAGACAGGAATGCCAACAACAGCAGGACCAGCACGTGGAATACCACGCTCACGGCTGCGCTCGACCAATCTTCTTTGCGGAATGTGCTCATGGTGACGTCAAACCGTTCATTCGGGCTTTTGCTCCGATGTCCATCGATCCTGGATAACATATCGTGGGCGCGCCTTCACTTCGTCATAGACCCTGGCCAGGTAGGAACCCACGACACCCAGGAAAAACAGCTGCAATCCACCAAAGAAGAAACCCACGAAAATGAGCGATGCCCAGCCCGTGATGGCGGTATGGAAGACGTATTTGGTCAGCAGAACCCATACGAGCCCAAGCATGGAGCCCAGTGACAACAGCAGCCCGATCCGCATCGCATAGCGCAACGGGCGCGCCGAAAATGAAGCAATGCCATCAATCGCCAGCTGTATTCTCCGGCGCCAGGGATATTTGGAAGCGCCCGCGGCCCTCTCGGGCCTGTCATATTCCACGCCCGTCTGGTTGAAACCGAGCCATGCAACGAGACCCCTGACGTAGGGTTGTTGCTCCCCCAGTTGTCTGTAAGCATCCATCACACGCCGGGATACAAGCCGGAAGTCACCGGCATCGACAGGCGCATCGACGTCGGTAAATCGGCGGAAAAAGCGATAGTACAGGCGAGCGGTCCATTTCTCCGTGAACGTCATACCACCGCGGGTGCGCCGGATACCGTACACGACATCGTAGCCCTCCCGCCATCTATCAATGAAATGACCAACCACGTCCAAGGGGTCCTGCAAATCGGCGTCCAGGATGACGGCGGCATCGGACGTGCACATTTCGAGACCGGCTGTCACGGCCAATTGATGGCCGAAATTCCTGGAAAAGCGGACAATCGTATACCCGGCAGTGTCACCGACAAGGTCGCGCAGCATGGAAAACGTCCTGTCCTTGCTTCCGTCATCGACGAGAATGACATCGGTCACTTCCGGGCGGCTTGACCGGAAACGCTCCACCTCACGGATGAGCACAGGTACAACCTCTTCCTCGTTGTACAGGGGAATGATGAGGGCGACCTGGCCGCCTTCACGATTGGTCATTCAGAAGCCTTCAGACGGAAGTTCACGGATATCCGGTGGGAATATCCGAGATCGGACACCAAACCCGCAAAATCCCCGAACCCGTAGTCCACATCGAGGCGGTCGAGCTTCAGGCCCGCACCCAGGGCGGGTGTCAGGTCCAGTCCTTCCCCGTCGACGTGCTGGATGCGGCCGAGGCCGGCGCGGACAGCCACGACTTCCTTGATTGTGTATTCGGCGCCGAGGCGCGGGTGGAACGACACCTCTCCCGCGTTGAAGACGTTCGTTTTCTGACCATCGAATGCCAGGTCCAAGTCCATGGCCAGGATCAGGTCTCCGCCACCAAGGACGGCTGACCGCGCCGTACCGAGCCGTACAACCGGAAGGACCAGCTCGGTGCCGCCTTCGGGCATATCGTCGCCGAAGACCTCCACCAGTTGCGTGAGCGACCCTTGGTTGACCGTCCAACTCTGCAACATGGAGGTCACATCCTGGACATTCACGCCCCAGCGCCACCGGGCGGTACGGTACTGCGCGCCAACGTCAAAGCTGTAGCCCCAGGCCTCTGCAAAGTCACCGATGGACCGCCGGATGATCTTGGCCGTTGCGCCGATTCGGAGACGCGGGTTTACATCCCGACCATATCCGACGAAAAAGGCGTAGTCAGCGGCCGAAAACGTCGTAATGCTGCCGGATGGATCGGGTTTGGGCTGATTCCGCTCCGCATCCCATGCATCGAGCGTGTTCTTGATATCGTTCACGCCACTGCGGAAGGCGGAAATGGACACGGTCGATTTTTCGGAGAGTGGCCATGCGTAGGCCGCATAATCGAAGCTCACGACGCCCGAAAACCGTTCGGCATGCATGTATGCCACTTCGCCGGAACGCACACCCCGCAAACCAGCCGGATTCCAGTAGCCTGCATGGACATCGTCGGCCGATGCCACGAAGGCACCACCCATGCCCAGCGCACGGGCACCTACCCCACCGGCCAGGAAGTCGGCACCATATTTGGCCACGCGCTGACCCGACGCCGGCAGTGACATACCGGTCGAGACAAGGAAAAGGACAAGGATGTACAGGAGCCTGCGCATGAGAGTCCGGAATGCCATGCCTTGAACAAGGTTTCTGGTGGACCGCTTTCTGACCCGTCCCGGCGTGTCACGGAATCATGCTCAGCCCGGCCGGCGCAGCCGGACGGCGTATGCCCCGTCAAAGCCGGTATGCTGTGGCAGCGACACATACGCGCCGCGGGCATCCCTGGGAACACCCTCAGGCACGTCCTCCCGTTGCCAGTCCTTGTTTCGGCGCAGAAAGGCCCGGATCTGGGTCTCGTTTTCGTCCGGCTCCGTGGTGCACGTGCTGTAAACGAGCAGCCCGCCCGGACGGACGCACCGGGCGGCGCCATCAAGGAGTTCCGTCTGCAGGATGCCGAGCTCCCGGATATCCGATTCCTTGCGGTTCCACCGCATGTCGGCCCGCTTCGAAAGGACACCGAGTCCTGAGCACGGCGCATCGACCAGCACCGCGTCGAAGACTTCCAACATGTCCGTATGGGGCGTCCGGCCATCAACAACACGCGTTTCGACGCACGTCAGGCCCATACTTGCGACAGACCGCTTTATGAGACGCGTCCTGTTCCGGTGTACATCGGCGGCCAGCACACGCCCTTTGTCCTGCATGATGTGTGCCGCATACACGGCCTTCCCGCCAGGTGCGGCGCAGACATCCAGTATGGTTTGTCCGGGCTCCGGTGCCATGGCCCGCACAACCAGACCAGCCGCCTCGTCCTGGACGCGGGCGCGGCCATCGCGGATGGCGCCACCGCGAATGAGGGGCTGAACGGATGTCACGCGGATGAAATCCGGGAGTACCGTCGAGCGTGTCCACGAGACACCCTCCTCGCCCAGCGCATCGAAATCCTCGTCCGTAAGCCCGATGTTGTGAATGCCGAAGTGAGGCCTGCTGTTGTTGTACTCAAGCAATGTGACCACCTCCTCCTCGGTCCATCGCTCCATCCAGCGCTTGACCATCCAGTCCGGGTGGGAATGACGGATGGCCAGGTCGGTGACCCGGTCACCCGTATTCGGTTCGGGAAGTGCCGCGAGACGTCCCACCGAGCGCAGAATTCCGTTGACAAGGCCGGCAGCACGCGGGTGGGCGTGCAACTTGGCCAATTCCACGGTTTCATGAACGGCTGCATGCGAGGGCGTGTCCGTGATGACCAGTTCCAACAGTCCAAGGCGCAGCACCGTCCGGACCTTTGGCTCAAGATGGACCGCGTCCCCCGTATAGAGGGCCTCAATCAGGAAGTCGAGGTAGCGCTGCCACCGGATGACGCCGGCCACGAGGTCGGTGATTTGTCGCTCATCGGCGGCATCGCCACCGATTCCCCGCCGCGAATGGCCGGAAAATGATCCACGTTCGGCATCCTGCTGCAATTGCCGTGCTGCCTCCTGTCGGGCTGTCAGTCCCATTCGCTACGATTCCTCATTTTTTGTGCCTCACTGGCAGCAACCCTCAATGGATCGTGCATCGGGGCAACCAGTGGATGATACACGGTGTCGGCGGCCGCCAGATCGTTGACCGTGCCCCGGAGTCTCATGAGAGCTGCCACGACATTCATTCGCAGTGCCGTTCCAGCCCGTCCGACGGTCTCCGCGCCCAACACACGCCCCGATGCGTCATCGAACACCAGGCGGATATGAACGTCGCTCCCGCCCAGGAGCCGGCTGTGCGAGGCGCCCGTAATGTCGCATGCCCGTGCCTTGAAGCCGGCGGCCAACGCTTCTTCAACCCGCATTCCCGCGTGGGCAATGTCCAGGCCGAAGCAGTGCACGGCATAGGTGGGCACCACAGGCTCAATCTTCGCTGGCTTCGACGCCGCACGGGCACCGCGTCCCGAGACCGCATTCGTACCCGCAACCCGTCCGGTCCGGTAGGCCTGCATGGCCAGCGGCGCCCAGACCGGTGCCCCGGTGACCACATCCGGAACCATCACGGCGTCGCCGCAAGCCCAGATGCCTGGCTTGTTCGTACGCATCTGGTCATTTACCAGGATGGCGCCGCCCGTATCCAGGCGGATACCCAGCTGCATTGCAAGGTCCGTACGAGGTACAATCCCGGTGGCAACCAGGACGAACTGGCATCCGATTTTTTCGCCGTCGTCCGTGCTGAGCGCCAGGACCCGGCCGTCCGACGACCGATCGGCACCGGTTACACGAGCGTGTCGTACCGACACGCCCGTCTGTTCCATGCGGGCCGTCACGAGCTTCGCGAGTCCGGCATGGATTCCGGAACGCAGCACATGCCCCTCAGGCTGCACAAGCGTAACCCGAACGTCTTTTTCGCGGAGCGCATGGGCTACTTCGAGGCCTACATATCCACCTCCGACAATCACGGCATGATGAAGGCTCCCTCCTTCCGTATCGATCGCCGTTCGGACAGCATCGGCATCGGACAACGTACGCAGTACGTGCACGTTGGACGCAGCGGGCATGAGAACCTCAGGCATGACGGCCCGGGCACCCGTTGCCAGGATCAGCGATCCGAACCGGATGGTATTCGTGTCTCCATCGATCAAGGCCTCCTTCCGGTCCGTCGAAAAACCGGTTATGGTCGTGTGCGGGCGCACATCGACGGAAAATGTATCGGCGAACCGCTCGGGGCTGTACCGAACAAGATCCGATCGCTCGTCGATGCTGCCACCCGCATACATGGGCATTTCACACGTACTGTACGATACGTCGCCCCCCGACTCGACCAACAGGATGTTGGCCTGCGGATCCGCGCGCCGGGCAGATGCCGCCGCCGCGGTCCCGGCCGCTGTTCCGCCGATAATGAGAAGGTCTGTCTTCATGAAATACCCCTTGTACCGAGAACATCCTGGGGTTCTGGCCGACGCTCGGCGTGGGCCTCATCATGCTCATCGGGCTCCAGATGGGCCGTTACGACCACCGAGTCAGACGGAAACAGCTTGTGCAGCGCATCCTCCACCCGGTGGCTCTTGTCATGCGCTTCCGAGATGGTATCCCCGTCAGGAAACAGGAGGTGATATTCTATCCAGACCTCGTGGTTGACCCGCCGATGGCGTAACTGGTGGAATCCCGAAATGACCTCCTTGTCGACGGCTTCGTTGAGCAGGGTCTGGATGCGATCCGTCTCCACAGGATCGACCTTTTCCATCAAGCCCCGAACGGCGTCACGGATGAGTCCATGCGCGGTCCACAGGATGTTGACGGCCACCAGGATGGCGATGACAGGATCGATCCACACGTACCCTGTCCACAGAACAAGAAATAAGCCGACCACCACGCCCAGGCTGGTCCACATGTCCGTAAGAACATGGTACCCATTGGCTTGCAGGATCACACTCCTGTGCTTTTTACCCGTCCGGAGCAGTGCAACACCGAGCAGCAGGTTGACAAAACCCAAGCCCCCGGTCACCCACAGCCCGATTCCCAGGTTCGCAATTTCAGGGCCTGTGATCAGGTCGACGATGGCCGTATACATGATGGCGAGGGCCGCCATCATGATGAGCGCGCCTTCGAACCCGGAAGAAAAGTAGGTGATCTTCCCGTGTCCGTACGGATGTGACAGATCGGCAGGACGACGGGAATACCACATGCTGTATCCGGCGAATCCGGTTGCAAACAGGTGGATGACCGATTCCATGGCGTCCGACAGGATGGCGGCCGAACCCGTCATATAGTACGCACCCGTCTTGCCGACCAACATGATCACGGCAATGACCAGGCTCGCGATCATGACGGGTCGCTGGTAATCCCTGCCGGTGTTGAAAATGTGCATGGAGTGGTCTTTCGATCGTTCGTGCCCTAATCTACCATTCAGATCACTGACACCCGTTGTAGCATCATGCAGATTGAGCATATTGGTATTGCCGTAGCCGACATCCAGGCAGAATTGGCCCGGTACGAGATGCTCTTCGGGGCGCAGCCGTACAAGGTGGAAGAGGTGGAATCGGAAGGTGTCCGGACGTATTTCCTGGATGCCGGAGGCACCAAAATAGAATTATTGGAAGCCACGCGGCCGGATTCACCGATTGCGAACTACATCGAGAAACGTGGCCCGGGATTGCATCACCTGGCCTTCGCCGTGGACGACATCGATACCATGCATGCCAACGCTTCGGCGGCGGGCCTGCGCCTGTTGAACGACGCGCCGAAGGACGGAGCTGACGGGAAGCGGATTTTTTTCGTGCACCCGAAGGACGCGGGCGGCGTGCTGATGGAGTTCTGCGCGAACCGCTAGAAGGCCTTTCTAGCGCTCCTGTCGCTCCCGGAATCGCCTCAATAGCGGTTCGAACAGACCATTGTCATATCCCATGAGGAACACAGCGGCTCCCGCCAAGCCCTCCTGCTCAATGAAATCGAGTTTGGATTCCAGGCTGGTCTCATCCTCGAACCACCCCTGGTACACCCCCGCTGAGTCAGCGCGCGTGTAGAACGGACTTCCAGAGGGGTCGTCGCGAAGCAGCCCCAGCGTCTGGAGGTGGTTTTCAACGGACCGCTGGATGTCGGGCAGGCGGGTGCTGTCCACGCGTGCGTAGGTCAGGATTTGCCCTTCTCCCACCGTTGGTGCGCCGAACCCCGTGTGGGCAACGGGCCATTCGTATCCGAAATACGGAAGGGTCATGACAATCCGGTCATCCGATATACCCGCTTCGCGGTACCGGGCAACGATGTTTCGCCAGTTCGAACCCGCCCATCCATCGAGTGGCGCCACCGGGCCGGCCGACGGGCCATTCAGCCAGTGCAGGTCATAACCCTGCACATAGAACGCGTCCACATGCGGCGCCAGAACCCGAAGGTCATACAAGCGGCTTACGTCGAAGGCCGGTGAAAACATGGAAATGTCCCTGTCCGGCGGGAGTCGTTCGCGTAATGCGCGAACAAATGTCATGAAACCCGTTGCCACAGTGTCTGGCGCTGGTTCGAACAGTTCCACATCCAGATGGACCCCGCGACTGCCGGCTTCATCCATCATCAACTCAATATCATTGAGGAGTCGGGTCCAACGGACACTGTCACCGAATACGGGCAGGATGGTATCGGCACGCATCATGGCAACAGTCGGAACCAGTTCAGCGCCGGCGGAATCCGCGGCCGCCTGGAGGTCCGTCCAGTCTTCCGGCCACCCGTTCCGGGTGCGGATGAATCCGGCGCTGTCTACCCTCGTCGTAAAAAATACAATGCGGTCATAGAGAGACAGGTCCATTTCACGCCAGGCGTCGCCCATCCACCAAGCATAATATCCAGCCACGCGCGGTGCAGGTGCAGCCATTCCGTCGGACGTCGTGTCGGCAGGCGCATCCTGCGCGATTGCCACCGACGCGCCGAACCACCCGGCACAGCACCAGATGACCAGGACGGCAGCAAGGATGTGAAGAGTACGAATCATGGTTGCGTTCGGACGGAGTGGAGTACATCCTGCATGGAAGCATCGCCATAGGCCAACGGGAAGGCAACCATGCCGCCCAGTCCCTGCTCGCTAAGATACCGCACCTTGTGTCCCAGGGATACGGGATCTTCAAACCATCCCTGCATCCACCCCGTGGAATCCTGCATGCTATACCACGGCGATCCGGAGACAGAATCGCGCTGCATACCGAACAGAACCGCCTGGTCCCTGGACGATGGTACGCCGACCAGCGAAGGCGCGTACGTGGTCAACCGACCCGGGCCCCGCGTCCTGGATCCGGGATCGGGCCCCTCCGTGGGCCATTCATAGCCGTAAAAGGGCACACTGAACAGCATTTTCCTTCGTTCCACACCCAGGTTATCCAGGTGGGACAGGATAGAGTGCCAGTTCCGGTCTCCCCAGCCTGTGAGCGGTGCCACGGGCCCTGCCACATCGCCGGTGAGCCAATGCAGGTCGTAGCCCTGAACGACTACGAAATCGACTGCCGCGGCCAGTGACCGTTCGTCGTAGACATCCAACGGGTCGGATGCCACCACGAACAGGCTCAAGGCCACATCCGGGTGGTCGGCGTCAAGGGCTGCAGACAGGGTCTCCACAAACGAGGTAAAGGCCGTTCGCAATCCCGGATCCATCGGTTCAAAGATCTCGACGTCCAGATGAAGTCCTGAAATGGAACCCGAGGCAGCAAGATCCTCCAATTCGGCCAACAGCCGCGCCGTGGCTATTTCAGATCCGAAAACAGAGCGGTAAATGTTGGCGTCAAGGATGCTGATGGTCACGTGGATGGGCGTTCCCGAGGCATCGGCAGCCGCAATGAGGTCTCCCCATTGCTCGGGCCACCCATTGCGGTCGGCAATGGAGCCGTTGAAGGCAACGGTCTGGTCAAAGAAAAACAGTACGTCGATGCTTCCAAAGTCGTACGCGCTCCATGCGGCTTGAGACCAATACGGGTGGTACCCGGCGGTACTCGGAATCATGGGCTCCCGTGTATCCGGATCGGAGTCGACACCTCCTGGAACGGCGTCGACGGCGGAGTCCCCGGCGCATGCCGACAGGCTGGCCGCGAACAGCAGCAGGCAGAGGAAACCTGAAAAGCGAGTGGGCATGCAGATGGCGTGGATATTCCATGGACCTTTTCGGTCCTGATCCGGAAACCTTAAGCGCGCCACTCAAAACCTTCACCGCAGCTTCACAAAACGACCTTGAATCGGCTTCCCCCGGGTCGATACAAGCACTGTACCTTCTGGTCTGATGGATTCGCTCCGTCGTGAAGGACGTGGAGCGGACAGGCGCCTTGCTCCGGATACGCAGCGACCCTGCGTCTGTTGAAAAAGTGCCTGGATTGGCCGGGGTGGTGACAGCCGCCCCGGCCAATTTCGTTCTAAAGAGGCATCGGCAAGGGAAACGACTCCTTAAGTCGTGTCAGCGTTTCGTATCATCCGGTCGAAACCCGGACACGCCATGCTGAACTACATCTGGGCCGGCCTCATCATCGTGAGCCTGGTCTTCGCCCTCGTCTACGACGTGCGGGACATGACCCGCGACACCTACCGGAACGGAGCCGACGTTGCGCTGGAACTGGCGTATGCCGGTGACACGGGGGCCAGACGGCAACCCGTGAGCGTTACCATGGATCCGGACGCCTACCGGGCTCTCTATGGTGTTGAAACAGCTCCTTCCGGCTCTTATGAAGGCACTCTCGTCCGGACACAGGACGGAATGCAACTCCGGTTTGCGCAGGGCGCGTCCGTCCCCGAGCCATGGACGACCATCCGCGACCTGACGTCTCCCCGTGACAACGACCTGCGCGGGACCGTCCTGGACCTGGTGCCCGCAACGGACTCCACGGCTACAGCAATCATACGTTTCGGGAAGGTCCGTTTTGTGAAAATGAACGCCATCGCCGAAGCGGCCATCAGCATGGCGGAAACAGCCGTTTCGTTGGCGTTGGGACTCATCGGCGTCATTGCGCTCTGGATGGGCCTGCTCAAGATTGCCGAAGCGTCCGGCTTGATCCATGCGCTCGTCCGGTTCACGCAGCCCGTAATAGGCCCGCTGTTTCCGGAGATCCCGAAAGGGCATCCCGCCCTCGGCATGATCGTCTTGAACTTGACGGCCAATATGCTCGGACTCGGCAACGCGGCTACCCCGCTGGGCATCAAGGCGATGGAAGAGCTGCAGAAACTGAATCCGAATCCCGACACCGCCACCAACTCCATGGTCATGCTGCTGGCCATGAACACGGCGTCCGTGCAGCTGGTCCCCCCGGTCATGCTGGTCGCGCTCATGGGGCTGCAGATAAACCAGCTCATCTTCGCGATCATCATTGTAACATCGATTTCACTCATCGTCGCCATCATTTCGGCCCGCTTGCTGTCAAAAATGAAGCGGTACCGCATTCCTGTGGAGGGCGCCTGATATGGATACAATCCGAGATATCGTGGAAATCGTTTCCGTCTTCGTGCTTCCACTTCTGATCGTGGGTTTCCCCCTTTACGGTCTCCTGAAGGGCGTTCCCGTCTACGAGGAGTTCGTGGAAGGCGCCAAGGACGGGTTCAAGGTGGCCGTGACCATTATCCCGTACCTGGTTGCGATCCTGTTTGCGATTGGCATGTTTCGCGCATCGGGAGCCATGGAATTCATGGTGGAAGGGCTCCGGCCCATGCTCGGGTGGGTCGGTGTTCCGCCCGAAGTACTTCCCATGATGATCATCCGGCCACTAACGGGGTCCGGGTCCGCTGCCATCGTCCTGGACATGATCCAGACGTTCGGCGAGGACTCCATCCTCGTAAAGATGGTGGCAACCATGTTCGGCTCCACCGAGACCACATTCTACGTCATTGCTGTCTACTTCGGCGCAGTGAATGTGCGGAAGACGCGCCATGCCGTACCGGCCGGTCTCATCGCCGACATCGTAGCCATGTTCGCCGCGGTCTACGTCGTTCAGTGGTTCTTCGGGTAGCCCTGGTCCAGCGCCGCACCGATGGTAGCCAGGTGCATATTGACTGCTGTAGGTACCGGCACGGGCACCAGACCGAACGGCTCCCACAGGTCCCGGGCCGTACGTCCGGCCGTGAGGTGCAACCGGATCTCGGGCAGGACCTCCCGGAACGCCAGGTACGCATCGGGATGCTCGGGCCGTGACGGTCCTTCGACGAGGAACAGGGGCAGCTCCGTCACAATCGACAGCGGGTCGCCGCCCAGTGAGCGGACATATTCCATGGAACTGTCACGAAAGAGCATGGCCGTTTCCGGCTGGGCGTGCGACCGGAAGTACGTGCGCATGGCTTCCCCTTCGGGTGTGGTCGTGAACCCGGCTGCTATCCGGAAAAACCCCTTCTCTCCCTTGCGGTTGTGGTCATGCAGCCGGAGACCGTGCCGGCTCGCTGCCGATGCGAATGCTGTTTGGAGCGCCTCCGTCCGGTAGGCCCAGTTCTTTTCGATGAGCAGCATGGCACCGTCCGAGAACCCCATCCCGTGCAGACTGGCGTGTACGGATACCGGCCCGGCCGCCCGAAGTGCTTCGGCAACAATCCGGTTCTCTTCCCGCAGGTCAGGGTAGCCGAATTCAATATCCTCGCCCGGACGTTCCCGTACGACATCGCGCATGTAGGCCTCACAGTCCGGCCATTCCGCACGCCATGTGGCGTTGCGCGCCTCTCCATCCGGATTCACGTGTGGGATGACCGTGAGCGTCCATTCGTCCAGCAAAGGCCGGAACGCCCCCGCATCGGCGCCGATGGCGCGGACCAGGGCCCGTAGCGTCGTTGGGCCGGCCGGTTCGTCGGCGTGGGCACCGGCTACGAGCGTAGCCCGATTCGGTCCGCGACCCAGTACGCAGCCGCGAACCGGCCGGCCCTCCCGGGACAAGCCCAGCACGTCCCCGTCTGCTTCCGAGGCTTCCAGAAAGGTGTCCGGGATCCGGACGTGGTCGAAAAACATATGCATGGCCCCACCAAATGATGATGTCATGAACGTTTGCTTTGTATCGAGTGAGTGCGTGCCCTACGTAAAAACCGGTGGTTTGGCCGATGTAGCCGGTGCGTTGCCCGTGGCCCTCACGGAGCTGGGCGTGCGCGTGAAGCTGTTCATGCCGTTGTACGACCGCATCCGGGTATTTGATCACGGATTCGTTCATGCGGACGACCTTGGCGAGTGTACGACGGAAATCGGCGGCGAGACCATCCCGTTCCACGTCTGGTACGGGCATCTTCCCGGATCCGATGTGGAGGTGCACCTCATCGATTGCCCACGCTATTTCCATCGGGGCAGCATCTATACCGAGAGTCCCGATGAAGTCCGGCGATTCGTCCTGCTCCAGCGCGCGGCATTCCACGTCATGCAGCGGTACAACTGGGCGCCGGATGTCATCCATGCCAATGATTGGCAAGCGGGACTCATGCCCTCGTTGTTGCGGCATGCGTTTTCATGGGATCGGCTGTTTCAGGGTACGGCTTCTGTTCTGTCCATCCACAACATCGGCTATCAGGGGTGGACCAGCCCCCATTTGGCCTATGAGTCAGGCCTGCCGGGGCACATGGTGGCACCGGGCGGACCGTACGAGTCGAATGGCGCCCTCTCCTGCCTGAAAGCGGGCATTTCCGAGGCCGACATGGTCTCCACGGTGTCACCGACCTATGCGCAGGAGATCCAGACGCCACGATTCGGGGAGGGTTTGGACGACCTGCTGCGCCAACGCGCGGGCGACCTCCGGGGCATCCTGAACGGGATTGACACGAAGGCCTGGGATCCGGCGAACGATCCACTGGTGCCGCATGCTTTTTCCGCAACGAAACTGACGGGGAAAGCATTGAACCGGACGGCCCTGCTGTCCGAATTCGGGCTCTCTGCACCCGACGAGGTTCCGGTCTTCGGCATCGTGTCCCGATTGGCCAGCCAGAAAGGATTCGACATGCTTTCGGCCGTTTTGGACGATGTATTGCGCAGGGCGGATTTCCGACTGGTGGTGCTGGGCAGCGGCGATCCCGGCCTGGAAGGCTGGTTCCGTCACATGACCCGGCTTTACGCAGATCGTATTGCCGTCCACATCGGATATGATGAGGGCCTCTCCCACCGGATTGAGGCGGGAAGCGACGTCTTCCTCATGCCATCACATTACGAACCGTGCGGACTCAATCAGATGTACAGCATGCGGTACGGAACGCTGCCCCTGGTACATCACACGGGTGGTCTTGCCGATACGGTCGTGGATCTTGACGCCGACCCCAAGCGGGGCAACGGCTTCTCGTTCTGGGATGCCCGTCCGCCGGTTCTGGCCGATACCATGATCCGGGCGGTGGACTCCTTCGCCGACCGGAAGCGCTGGCAGGCCGCCATGCGCCGTGGCATGAAAACCGATTTCTCATGGGAGCACGCGGCCCGTGCGTACATGGACCTGTACTCAGAAGCGATCGGGCGTCACCGCCAATAACGTCGGCCGCGTGCGTGGCGTGTCCGGATCGAGGTCGGGTCCCGACCCGAGATGGGGCCAAAAACTGTTGGCGACGAACACGTAATCGTCCCCCGCGCGCACACCGAGTGTGGGCTCCCTGAACTCCGCTATGTTTGCGGCCAACGTGCGCACGTCGATGACAGCCGTCCGGGTGTCGTTCAGCCGGAGCTGGATGACGCGTTGCGGACTCGTGCCGTTCTGGATGGCCACCAGACCCGGGCCCCATCCGTCCAGCCCGTCCATCCCGAGCAATGTCGCATTGGCAGGCGTTGCCAGGCGGATGACGTCTCCCGTCGCCATGTCGGCCCGCAACAGTCCAGCCGTATAATCGGCAATGAACAGCCCGGCGTCGCCATCGACCTGCGCCATGCCCTGCAACGAGTTGAACCACTCCGACTCCAGCACTACCTGTAACGGGCCACTCCCGCCGGGCACCTCATACACCACATTCCTGACCGAATCGGTTGCGTAGATCACACCGGCAGGCGTTACGTGGACATCCCCTATCCAGGCATCCAACTCTTCTCCGGGTTCGGCAGGGCCCCCGGGAGTGCCGTGGTGGGCACGCACGGATCCGTCCGTCCCGTCCAGGATCAGGACACCGGTAGGCATGTCCGTCTCCGTAGCCAGGTGAGGCGTCCGCGATACAGCCACAATGAGTCTACCGTCGTGGAACACCATGCCCATGACCGACGGCAACCCGCTCGCAAACACGCGCTCCCCCTGCATGGACGCCTCCAGGATCACGCCTTCGCGGACCGATCCCACGAACCACCGCTGTCCGACCGGATCCCAAGCCACGCTTTCAGGCACCATGTCGGGGGTCCCCATGGATCCGACCAGGCGCGTTTCGCCCATGGGCTCCGCGTTGGCGGCCAAACCGTCCCGCAGCGCTGCGAACCACGGCGTGTCCGCGGCGCCCAGGAGCACGGCATCGCCCTCCAGTGACCGGGTCATGCCCATCGCCACCAGGCGCTCGAACCAGGGTATCGCGGCCGCGGTATCCCCGACGGCCAGCTTGGACCGACCGGCATGGAACACGAAGGCCGCTTGGTGCGGCCGCCGGCTCACAGCCGAGTCCATGAAGGCCTCGTAGCCGGCGGCCCGCCCCTCTCCCAAGGCTTCGGTGGCCTTTTCCGCGAACGCGCGGCTTTCCAGGAGGTCAGACGGAGACGCGGGGCGATCCGTGATCGGGGCTTGTTCGCCCGGCGCAGTGCATCCGGCAATCGTGCTCACGACCAGGGTGCACCCGGACAGGAAAAGAAACACAAGTACGTTTTTCATGCCTCCAAAATACGGTCCATGACACGGTCCACATAGGCATCCTGCGGTTCCCCGTCCCGACGCTCCACCACGACAACCGATTCTCGGTTCGCATACGTCCACTGTTCCACGATGCGACGCGTATCACTGGTCGTCTGATCGGTGGCTACTGCTCCCGGCATGTCCATGATGTCCAGCAATCGCTCGTACGTGGCCTGCAGATTCCCGGCGCCCGTTGGCAAAGGCAGCCGGCCAGTCCAGAGAACCGCGCCTCCGCGTACCACCGCTCCCGTAGCATGAAGCGCACCCGGTTCACACAGCCAAATGACCCGATCCGGCCCATCAAGCGGCCGCGCAATGGCCCCTTGCTTGATCACAGCCGATTCCAACAACTGGATCCAGTCCCTGAGTCGCGCTGCCTCCTCGAAATCGAGCTCGGTCGCTGCCGCAACCATGTCGGCCTGGAGCCGGATGTAGACATCGTCCGAATCGCCCCGGAGGAATGCGATGAGGGAATCCAGAACGGCTTGATACGCCTCCTCATCTCCGTTTTCGCAGGGCATGGTACATCGACCGATATCCCCCCGGAGACATCGTCGCCCACTCCCGAGCTCGTTGGGACCGCAATTCCGGACAGGAAACATGCGTTCAATCAGCTCCAGCATCCGCGCCGCCTCGGACCGGGAGCGCAGGGGCCCGTAGTACTGCGCGCCATCCTCCCGGACAATGACCTGCGCCGTAACCCGGGGAAACGACTCGGCTGGGTCAATACGCAGGTAGGGACGGGACACGAACCGTTTCAGTGCCCGATTGTACGCCGGATCTTCCTGTTTGATGAGCAGGGATTCCGTGATGAGGGCGTCCAACTCCGTTTCGGTTTCCAGCCAGGTCACATCCCTGAGCGATGCCACGAGTTTCCGGATCCTGGGGGGATGGGCCTCCACCGCTGTGAAGTAGGAACGGACGCGGGAAGCCAGCGATTTGGCCTTTCCGACGTACAGGATCCGGCCTTTTGCATCTCGCATGAAATAGACCCCGGGACCATCGGGAAGCATCGGAAGGAGTTCCCTTCGAATGCGATCAACGTGTGCCGCATGGGGTTGCACCTGCGCGTAGGTCCGTCTCTGGAGGGTGACCAACTCTCCCAGATCCCGGATGCCGTGTTCTTCCCAGGCAATCCTGAGGAGCCGCTCCAGGACATCGGCCGTGATTTCGGCGTCGCGGAGTGCCCTGTGCCTGCCGCCGTCGGGCAGTCGGAAGAACGTAGCCAGATTCCCGAGGCTCTTTGACCGCAAGCCGGGCAACAGCCGCCGGGCCAGCCGCAATGTGCACAGGCCTTCGGGGGACAATTCAGGTAGATTGGCACGCGCCAGTTCCGCGTTCAGGAAGGACCGATCGAACCCGATGTTATGGGCCGTGAACAGGCCATCACCGAGAAAATCGAGGTAGTCCGGAAGCACCGATGCCGCCGTAGGTTGCTGGTACACGTGAGACGTCGTAATGCCGGTGATCCGCGTAATGCGGTGCGGAATGGACGTTCCCGGATTGATCAACTGAGAAAATGTGCGACGATTTCCATCCCTGTCCATGGATACCGCACCGATTTCGATGACGCGGTGTTGCGCAGCGGACGTTCCCGTGGTCTCCGTATCGGTGACTACGAACGAGGCATGCGGTGACAGGAATTCCCGGAAGATGGACATGCGGTCCATACTCCCGAAACGGCATGTGTGGTTCCGTCACGCAGCGAGCGAGAGGTGGGATTCCACGGCCATGGTCAGTGGCCACTCAAGTGCGACTTCCGCACCACCCGTCGGGTGGTTGGAAAAGTGGAGACTTCCGCCAATCAACTCCATGGATGCGCGGGCAATGAACAGGCCCGTTCCGAGTCCCTGGTGTGTCCGTGCGGCGCCGGTCGATCCCTGAACGAATGCCGTACCCAGCCGACCCGCGGATTCAGGGAATCCCTGGCCATCATCAATGACGGTCATGCTGCAATTCAGGTCGTCGGATTCCAGGTGCACGTCGATGGTGCCTGACTCCGAGAATTTGATGGCATTGTCCAGCACATTGTCCAGAGCGTGCGCCACGCGTTCGGCATCGGTCCATGCATTGTCCGAGTCGAGCCGCATGTGGACGCGCATACCCAATCCTTTCAGTCGGGCAGCCTCCATATGACGGTCCAGCACCGCCGACAACGTGTCCATGACATGGAACGACGTGGCGGTTGGATGCATGCGGCCTGCAGCCAGTTCGTTGGTTTCGAGGACGGAATCCACGATGCGCGCCAGACGCTGCACCTGATCCACCACAGGACCCGTGAGCTGTTCGACCTCGGGACCCAGTTCATCACGCATGATTTGCGCGTATCCGGAAATGACAGCCAGCGGCGTTCGCAGTTCATGCGACAACGCGGTGTAGTCCGGTGCAGGTATGACAGGATGCTTTTTCATGCCTATAAAATGGCGGTTGCTCATCGTATCGGCGGCATTGTCAGTTCCTGAAGTTTACCGGGAACGGTTTTCCTGCGTCATGCGGTTCAGATTGAAACCCAGCACACGCGCCAAAGCCTGCCCTACCTCCGTGTTGTCCATGGAACCGGTGAACAGGCTGCTGCCGCCACCGAACGCAAAGAGCGGAACGTCGACGGCTGTGTGGCCGCCCGTTGACCAATGCACGGCAGCACGCTGGGCAATGCGGTCTTTCAGCAGTCGCTCAGTCCAGGCCTTCAAGCCCATCCAGTTGCGGGTGGATGCAAACCGGTCAACAGTGAGGCGTTCCGTTTCGGACAATGTCACGTCGAACGAAGCCTCCAAGACAGCAGCCATGGTGCTGACAAGTGTGGTAGGCTCCGCTAACCACGTCATGTACTCCGAGCCGAAACGTTCAACGGACATCGTGGTGCGCGACAGACCCGTGGGGTCATACCGGTATCCGGATCCGCCGCCTTCCCATTCCCCGCCGAGGCTCAATCCGCCGGTCTCGTGATCGGAGGTCGCCACCAACAGTGTGTTTCCGTCTTTCTCAGCCCATGCCAGCGCAGTCGCGAACGCTTTTTCGTACGCGATCATATCATGCAAATGGGCAGCGGCATCGTTGCCATGGCCAGCATGATCAATCCGCCCAGCCTCGATCATGATGAAGAACGGTTTTCCTTCTTCAGAGAGTCTGTCCAGGGCCCAACCGGTCATTTCGGCAAGACTGGGCTCCTGCGTTCCGGCCCGGTCCATTTCGTACGACATGTGCGAGGCATTGAATAGGCCCAACACCGGCAATGTCCGTTGAGCGTTCATCTCAGTGGTGGTTTGGACCAGTGCATACCCGGATCCAGACACCAGGTCGGTGCTGTCCTTCCGCACACCACCGTCCGAAGGGCCGAAAAAGAACTGCCGCCCGCCGCCCAACAGGATCTCGATGCCCTGCGACAGCTGCTGTACGGCAATGCTGTCTTCCGCTGCCCGTTGATGCACGTGCGCCGAGAATGCCGCGGGCGTGGCGTGGGTGATGCGCGCCGTCGAGATGAGCGCCGTGTTCATTCCGGCCTGCTCTGCTGCCTCAACCAGCGTCGCCACCGGCTGGCGTTCCGGGTCCATGGCGATGGCGCCATTGTAGGTCTTGATGCCCGTAGCGTACGCCGTTGCCGACGACGCGGAGTCCGTGATGCGGGAATCGGCGGCAAACGTCCGGACGGTACCCGTCAGAAAGGGATCCATGGACAGCGATTCGACACACGGGTCCAGGGCACGGTTGAAGTCCCTGGCCATCGTATATGTCGCTGGTCCGGTGCCGTCCGCAATGAAGAGGATGACGTTGTCTGGAACGGCTGCTTGTCGCGCCTGGACGGGCACGGTGAGCATGGTGCCCAACAGCAGAACGGGAAGGAGTCTCTTCATCGGGATCATCAATGTCAGCGTTTCGTGGTCAGAATGGGAATGAGTGACGGACATCAGGCATGTCATGGGTGTCAGGGGCGTTCCGGCGCGGGGAAACGGAACGCGTAACACAACCACCGATGACACAAACATAGCACCGACACGCCCCACCCGTGTTATGAATTTGCTACATATTGCACACAATGCAGGGTTCCCCTGCCGCACCGAATGACGAATGGGTCGTAAGATCCGTTTGAACTATTGTCTCAATTCCGATTTACGGGAATCCCATGAAAGTCACAGTTGTCGGTGCCGGAAACGTCGGCGCCACCGTCGCAGAATGTGTTGCACGGAAAGATATGGCCGATGAGGTTGTGCTCATCGACATCGTTGAAGGCCTCCCCCAAGGCAAGGCCCTCGACATGGCCGAGTCGGCCCCCATCCACCTGTTCGATACGCGTGTGACGGGCACGAATGACTACGCCGACACGGCAAATTCAGACATCTGTGTGATTACGGCCGGATTGGCCCGCAAACCGGGAATGAGTCGGGACGACCTTCTCGCGAAGAATGCTTCCATTGTAGGTTCCGTCACGGAGCAGTTCGTGAAGCACAGCCCGAACGCCATCATCATCGTGGTTTCCAACCCGCTTGATGTCATGACGTACGTGGCCTATATGAAGTCGGGTTTCCCGAGCCAGCGTGTGTTCGGTATGGCTGGCGTGCTTGACACAGCCCGCTACCGGTCATTCATTGCCGCGGAATTGAATGTGTCGGTCCGGGACATCCAGGCCCTCCTCATGGGCGGACATGGCGATACCATGGTTCCACTGCCCCGCTATACGACGATTGGTGGCATCCCGCTTCCGCAGCTCATGGATGACGAAAAAATCAATGCCATCGTCGAGCGCACGAAGTTCGGAGGAGGCGAAATCGTCAAGCTCATGGGAACGTCTGCCTGGTACGCACCCGGTGCGGCTGCCGCTGAGATGGTGGAAGCCATCATCAAGGACTCCGGACGCGTGCTACCGTGTGCCGTATGGCTCACCGGACAGTACGGCGTCAAGGATCTGTTCATTGGTGCCCCATGCCGCTTGGGACGGAACGGTGTCGAGGAAATCGTCGCTGTGGAACTGGACGCCGACGAGCAGGCCCTCATGGAGGATTCCGCGCAGCATGTCCGCGACAACCTTGCGGCACTGGAGCGCATCCAGAACGCCTGACGCCAACAGCGTCAGCCCGTAGCGTCAATCAGCGTGCAGGCAGCCCGGAATACCCCATCCGGGTCGAACATTCGGTGTACAGCATCGTTGTCCGGCACGTTATTCCCATGATCCACCGGTCCATACGAATGCTTCGTTCGCGCGTCCCGCTCCTGTTGCTTTTGCTCAGTGCTTTTTCCGTTTCCGCCTGCTCCGATTCGGAGCCGGACGGAGAACTTGTTGTGGACGTGATTACGGAGGGCACCGGCACTGCGGCTGCTGCGGGTCATACCCTTGTGGTCTCCTATACAGGTCGGTTCGTTGACGGAACCCAATTCGACTCAACGGATGAAGCGGGTGAAAACTTCGTCTTCACGGTCGGCGTCGGTCACGTACTCGAAGGCTGGGACCGCGGACTCATCGGCATGAAAGAGGGCGGCACACGCCGCCTGACCATCCCTTCCCACATGGCCTTCGGAAGCCGTGGTCAGTGCTTTTCCGACGGCACGTGCTCCGTTCCGCCGAATACGGACGTCATCTATGACGTGACGCTCGTAGAGATATTCGATTATGTCCGGATCCAGGACGAGGTCGCTGGAGAGGGGGAAATCGCAGAGCCAGGCGACGCACTGCTGGTCAATTATGTGGGCTTCTTGGTCGGTGCGGACCAGGACGGAGACGGCGAGGACGACATTTTCGATGCCTCGTCCATTCACGGTGGAGACTTCCTGTTTACCTTGGGCGCCGGCTCGGTCATCCAGGGTTGGGAGCAAGGCATACCCGGAATGCGGGTAGGCGGTGTACGGATCCTGACGATTCCGCCCAGCCTGGGGTACGGAGGGTTCGGATCGGGATCCGTTCCCCCATGGTTCACGCTCAGGTTCCGGATTGAACTGAACGATCTCCGCAAGCCGACCGACTGATCATGGATCCTGGTCGGCGTTCCTGGTCAGTGCTCGACTGCAACGGCTTCGCTTTCGACCCACTGGACCGCATGCTGCATGAGTTCGGCCGCTCCGGAAAGGTTCAGCTTTGTCTTGATCCGGGCTCTGTAACTCTCTATGGTCTTGATGGAGAGCCCAAGTCGCTCTGATATTTCCCGCGTGCCGAATCCCCGACCGGTCAGTTCGAACACTTCCAACTCTCGATCGGACAGGACTTCCAAGGGCGAGTGGTTGAACGTGTTCTGACCGGTTGCGATTCCCTGCAACAGCCGCTCGTTGATATCTGCCGACACATAGATGCCGCCGGACACAATGCGTCGTATGGCGTTCACAACGGTATCGCCGGCTGCCATTTTCATGAGATAGCCCCGCGCACCCGCGCGTATGGCGCGTTCCGCATACAAGGTTTCGTCGTGGCGGGAAACCACAAGAATGCGGATGTCCGGATCAATCGAATGAATATGACGGATGAAGTCGATACCGCTCATACCGGGTAGCGAGACATCCACGATCATTACTGCGGGGCGTGTCCGTTCAAGGAGGGGCATCATTGCCTCCGCACTCTCGGCTTCGCAGCAGATTTTGAGATCATCCTCCGACTCGATCACGAGTCGAAGTCCTTTGCGCATGAGCGGGTGGTCATCGACCAGGCCGATCATTTTGACGGATCGCTCTTCCATGGGATGTGGGGAGAGTGTGGAAAGGGACGCTCCACAGACAATACTCCCTGAAACGGCACATCGGTGAAGGGGTGCGGCACACGAACCATACCGGGAGGTGTCGCAGGTTCTTGTAGGGGATTTTCCTATGACTGACCGTGTATATTCCGATCGTAGTGTATTCCCCCACGCGGTTCGGGGGTCTACCCCGACATGACGTCCGTGCCGCTCCATCACGCCCGACGTGAGAGAAGGACCGGATATTTCGGCATCACTCACCTTTCGTGCTATCCATCTTCTTTCCATGGACGCTTCACAGTCACACCCATACCATGCCGGGCACGGCGAACTGGTCCGTTTCGACGACCAGGTCGTGCGCTGGTTCGTCCTGGCCACGGCCATCTGGGGCTTCGTCGGCATGCTTGTCGGGGCCATTATTGCCCTGCAGATGCCGTTCTGGCAAGCCAACCTGGGGCCCTATCTGAGCTTCGGGCGGCTGCGGCCACTTCACACCAATGCCGTGGTCTTCGCATTTGCCGGCAATGCCGTCTTTGCAGCCATCTATTATTCCACGCAGCGGTTGGTAAAGGCGCGGATGTTCAGCGACCTCATGAGCCGCATCCATTTCTGGGGGTGGCAAACCATCATCGTGTCGGCCGCCATTACACTTCCCTTGGGAATCACGACGAGCAAGGAGTATGCCGAGTTGGAATGGCCTATTGACCTTCTCATCACGGTGGTGTGGGTCATTTTTGCCATCAACTTCTTCATGACGCTGAAAGTGCGGCGAGAGAAGCACCTGTATGTGGCCATCTGGTTCTACATCGCGACAATCGTAACGGTCGCCGTGCTGCATATCGGAAACAGCCTGGCCATGCCCGCCAGCCTGTTCAAAAGCTACCCGGTATTCGCCGGAGTCCAGGATGCGTTCGTCCAGTGGTGGTACGGTCACAATGCCGTGGCATTCTTCCTTACGACCCCGTTCCTGGGGCTCATGTACTATTTCCTTCCGAAGGCTGCGGAACGTCCGGTGTTCTCCTACCGGCTGTCCATCGTCCATTTCTGGAGTCTGGTATTCATCTATATCTGGGCAGGCCCTCACCACCTGAACTACACGGCCATTCCTGAATGGGCCGTCACGCTCGGCATGACGTTTTCCATCATGTTGTGGATGCCCAGCTGGGGTGGCATGATCAACGGTCTGTTCACGCTCCGCGGGGCATGGCATAAGCTGCGTGACAGTGTGGTCCTGCGCATGTTCGTGATCGGAATCACGTTCTACGGCATGTCGACCTTCGAAGGACCCATGTTGTCTGTGAAAACCGTGAATGCGCTGAGTCATTACACGGATTGGACCATCGGGCACGTTCATGCCGGTGCACTCGGGTGGAACGGATTCATGACGTTCGGCATGATATACTGGCTCATGCCAAGACTCTGGAAAACGAAGCTCTGGAGCGAACGGCTGGCCAATGCGCATTTCTGGATTGGCACCATCGGTATGCTGCTGTACGTCATGGCCATGTACTCGGCCGGCGTCACACAAGGTCTCATGTGGCGTGCATTCGACGAAGCAGGTCGCCTCCTGTATCCTGACTTCATGGAAACCGTCATCCAGATCGTACCCATGTACTGGGTCCGTCTCATCGGAGGTCTCATGTACCTGACCGGTGTCATTCTCATGCTCATCAACCTTTTCAAAACCATCGGTACGGCACCATCCTCCCTGGAGGATTCGTCCATCACCGTGGCATAATCCAGCTACTTCCCATGAGTCCTTTTCTCAAAACCAATGGAAAGCATCGCACGCTGGAAGGCTGGCCCTTCGTGTTCACGGTGCTGACAACCCTGGCCATCCTCATCGGTGGAACGGTCGAATTCCTGCCACTCGTCTTGATGGAGAGCAATATCCCAAGGATCGAAACGGTCACGCCCTACACTCCCCTGGAGGTCATGGGGCGGGACCTGTACATCCGGGAAGGATGTGTAGGCTGTCATTCGCAACAGGTTCGCCCGTTCCGTGACGAAATGGAACGCTATGGAGAGTACTCCAAGCCAGGCGAGCACGTGTATGATCACCCTTTCCTCTGGGGATCCAAGCGGACGGGACCGGACCTGCACCGCGTTGGCGGAAAATACCCGGATTTGTGGCACGTTCGGCACATGGAAAACCCGCGTTCGACCAGCCCCAACTCCCTCATGCCACCGTACGACTGGCTGCTGTCCGATGAATACGATGCCGAGAGCATTCCGGCTCGCCTGCGGGCCCTCCGGAAAGTGGGCGTCCCCTATTCCGATTCCGAAATCGACAATGCGGTGGCCCTTGCACGTGATCAGGCGAACGGCATCGCGGCCGGCGTCGTAGCCAGTGGCGGACCGGAAAACCTGGAAGACAAGGAAATTGTGGCGCTTGTGGCCTACCTGCAGCGCCTCGGCACCGACATCAGCGCGCGCTGAGGATCCATATGTTCAAGGAAGTCATTCGCGGTATGGATACAGACCTGTTCGCCATTGTCGGACTGGTTGCGTTCATCGCCGCTTTCATACTCATCATGGTCCGTGTCGTCCTCATGAAGAAGTCCGACCGAATCGAAATGAAGAATATGCCGCTGGACGATTCCGATGACCAGCGCCCCCAACAGCCATGACAAACGATCAACACACTCCCTCCGAAGAGCCCATCATCCAGGGACACAATTACGACGGCATTCAGGAATACGATAATCCCATGCCCGGATGGTGGGTATGGATTTTCTGGCTCTGCGTCGCATTCGCGCCGATCTACATCCTGGGCGTGCACGTGTTCGGCTTCATCAATACGTACGAGGATGACCTCGCAACCAGTCAGGCCCAGTTGCAGGAAGTGCGCGATGCCTGGGAGGCTGAAAATCCGACCTTCGAGGTCAGCAATGAAGCAATTGCAGCATTTGTCGGGGTTCAGGACCAGATCGATGCCGGTGCCCAGCTGTTCGGCGCAAACTGTGCCATGTGTCATGGTGAGCAGGGTCAGGGCCTCATTGGTCCAAACCTGGTGGACGCGTACTGGATCCACGGCAATCAGAATACCGACCTTTTCAACGTCATCACGAACGGCGTACTCGACAAGGGGATGACCCCATGGGGCAGCATTCTGACGCCGGAAGAGCGCTCCCAGCTCGTCGCGTACATCCGCTCCATCGAGGGAACGGAACCCGAAGGTGCCAAAGAGCCCCAGGGTACGTACTACGGGGATGACGACGATTCTGACGGCGCCAGCAGCGAAGCTTGATCAATGTCCGACGAACCCGTCATCCTTGAATCACCGGAAGCGGTCCTGACCACGCTGCGAAGCGATGGCAAGAGGAACTGGCTGTACCCTGTTTCCAGTCCCGGCAGGTTCCTTTCCGGCAGACGCTGGGTGGCATTGGCGCTGGTGCTGCTGTACGTGGCATTGCCCATTATCCCGATCGGCGGAAAGCCGGCCGTCCTGTTGGACGTGATGAACCGGGAATTCTCCCTCCTTGGCGTCATGTTCTATCCGACGGACACGCTCATCCTGATGCTGTTCTTGATCGCCATCATGGTGCTCGTGATCCTGTTCACGGCGCTTCTGGGGCGGGTTTGGTGCGGTTGGGCATGTCCACAGACGGTGTACCTGGAATTCGTCTTCAGGCCCATTGAACGATGGATCGAGGGCAAGGAGCATGTCCGAAAGCGCCGGGACGAGGGTCCGTTCACGCTGGACAAGGCGTGGCGGAAATCTGCCAAGTTCGCCATCTACCTGGTTATCTCACTTATACTGGCGCACACGTTCGTGGCCTATTTCGTGGGGTGGTCAGCGCTTCTGCAGTGGATTTCGGAGCCACCGACCGCACACTGGGGATTCTTCGTCGTGATGGCCCTGACAACAGGGCTCATCCTGTTCGATTTCGGGATTTTCCGGGAGCAGATGTGTACCATTGCGTGCCCATATGCCCGCATGCAGTCCATCATGCTCGACGAGGACTCGCTCATTGTGTCGTACGACCCGAACCGGGGCGAGCCCCGCGCCAAGCGCTCCAAGAAGGTGCTGGCCCAGGAGGCGGCGGGCACGATCCCCGAGAAAGGTGACTGCATTGACTGCTTCGCCTGTGTCAGGACCTGCCCGACCGGTATTGACATCCGGGACGGACTGCAAATGGAATGCATTGCTTGTACGCAGTGCATTGACGCCTGCGATACCATCATGGATCGCATTGAAAAGCCGCGTGGTCTCATCCGCTATACATCCGAGCGCGAACTCGCCGGCCGGAAGACCCGCATCATGCGGCCCCGGACCGTCATTTACGCGGCCGCTTTCGTGTTTGTCCTGTCGGCATTCAGCATTGTCCTGAATACACGGGAGGACTTCGACGTCAATGTCGGGCGGGCCGTTGGAGAACCGTTTGTGGTGCTGCCCGATGGCCGCATCGCGAACCGGCTGCGATTCCGCGTCCGCAACCAGACGTCTGAAACCGTGTCGTTCGATGTTGTCCTGGGCGATCCCGCGCTCGGCGAAGTGCGTCCAGTAGGCAGCATGCCGCTTGAACTCGAGAAAGGACAGATGGAGAGGCTTGAAGTCTGGGTCGTCGTTTCTCCCGACCAATTCACGGATACCACGCTGGAAACACGGTTCAACCTTGTTTTTTCAGAGGGATCCGTTGTTGAAACCCCCTACACCCTTCTCGGACCCGATATCCAATGAACAGGCGACGTTCTGATCTCGTATGGCCCGCCGCTGTCATCGGCCTCATCCTGCTTGGGATGGGGACCACATTCGGTATGCTGTTCGCATCCCGTGTTGACGGCGGGCCGCAGGTAATCGAGGCGTACTATGACAAGGCGGTTGCCTGGGACTCAACGGCAGCGGTTCGCGCCTCCTCCCTCGCGCTCGGCTGGACAGCTTCCGTGGCCCTGCAACACACGATGGGCAATGGGGCAATGGTCGTGGTCACGCTCGAAGATGCAAACGGAGAACCGGTGACAGGAGCGTCAGGGACCGCATCGCTGTCACGGCCGCAGCGTGCCGGAATCCTGGAAACAGCCCGGCTGAAACCGGGTCCTGATGCCGGTTCGTACGTTTTTGCTCCCCGTGCGACGGGGACTGGCCTGTTCGATGTCGCCATTGATGTGACCAGGGACGGCGACCGATTCGTACGCACGATGCGTTCGGAATGGCACATGCCGTGAATCAGGGGTCGCCGGACACCATCGTCACCTGCGCCCATTGCGGTCTGCCTGTTCCTCCCCGCCTGCAGGATCAGTCTCCAGCGTTCTGTTGTTCGTCCTGCCGGACCGTCCATGGCATCCTTCGGGACGCCGGAATGGACCGTACCTACTACCGCCTGAGGGACAGCTCCCCGCCCACCCGGTCGACCCCGCCTTCCGTGTCGACGGCAGCTGCCGTGCTCGATGAATTGGACAGTCCTGACTTCCTGGAAACCCACGCATTGAGGACCGACGGCGGACTGTATCGGACCCACCTGTTCCTGGACGGCGTGCACTGCGCGGCCTGCGTTTGGCTCGTGGAGCGGCTACCCTTCCACGTGGAGGGCGTCGAAAGTGCACGGTTGAACCTGCCGCGTGCACGCCTCACCGTGGAATGGAATCCGGAGAAGGTATGCCTGTCCGAGGTCGCCTCCTGGCTGGCGCGCTTCGGTTATCCCGTGCTTCCACGCATAGATGGTCACAATGCCCCGGAATCGGGCGAAGAACGCCGCCTGCTCATCCGGATGGGCGTTTCCTGGGCGCTGGCCGGCAACATCATGCTCATTGCCCTTGCGTTGTATTCGGGTCTCGCCGAAGATCGCGGAACCATGCTGACCGCAGCCCGCTGGTTGAGCCTGCTCCTTGCCATCCCATCGGTCGTTTACGGTGGTGGCCTGTTTTTCCGGCGGGCCTGGATGTCCATCCGGCTCTCCTGGGCAGAGCGCACCGTCAGGCACCTGCACATGGACACCCCCATCTCGGCCGGCATCCTGACGGGATTCCTCGCCAGCGCCTGGGCCACGGTCTCTGGCAACGGCGATGTCTGGTTCGATTCCGTTGCTGTGCTCATTGCCGCGCTGCTGACGGCCCGCTGGTTGCAACTGCGTGCGCGGCGGCTGGCGGGTGATTCTTCCGAACAGCTCCTGGCGCTGCTGCCAACCATGGCGCGCAGGCGGGACCCGGATGGCACCACCCATCGCGTTCGCGCCGACGATCTGGAGCCCGGCACCCTGGTAGTGGTCCGACCGGGAGAGCTCATTCCTGTGGATGGCGTCGTCCACGAAGGCGATTCCCTGGTCGGCAGCGCCATCCTGACAGGGGAAAGCCGCCCGCTGCATGCCTCTGTGGGCTCCCTCGTGTACGCCGGAACGACCAACGAACAGAGCGACCTTGTGGTCCGGGTGGGTTCGGTCGGGTCCGGCACACGCATTGGCAGTCTCTTGTCCTGGGTGGCTGACCAACGAAATGAAGCAGCTCCCATCGTGAGCCTCGCCGACCGGCTCGGCGGTTGGTTTACGGTAACCGTATTGCTGTTGGCTGTCGTGACCGGCATTGGCTGGATGATTCTGGGCGATGGAAACGCTACGGCGCATGTCGTGGCGCTGTTGGTCATCACCTGTCCGTGCGCCCTCGGAATGGCCACGCCGCTGGCCATGGCTGTCGGGCTCGGGCGCGCTGCCAGGCGGGGACTTTTCATCAAATCGGAGGCGGTCGTTGAGCGCGCCCGTACCATTACGACCGTGGTGCTGGACAAAACCGGAACCGTCACCGAAGGGCGCATGCGCGTGGAAAGCGTGATCGGGGCGGCCGACGCGGTCATCCTGGCGGCGGCGGTGGAGGCCGGATTGTCACACCCCATTGCAGCAGCATTCGCGGCGGCGACCGATGGACAGGCGCTGCCTGCCGCCACCGCCGTCCGCCAGACCCCCGCCTCCGGCGTGGAGGGTACCGTACAGGGTCAGACCGTCCGCGTCGGCCGCCCCGATTGGGTCTCAGACGCGGCGCCTCCGCCCGAACTGCTCGCCGCCGCCGGAAGCATGGCGAGTGCCGGCAAGACACCGGTGGCCATCTCTGTGGACGGACAGGCGGTGGCTGTCGTTGCCATTGCCGATCCCATCCGCCCCGACGCAGAGGCCTTGGTTCATCGCCTGTCACCGCGCATCCGATTCATCCTGTGCTCCGGCGATGACGAGGCCACGACACTGGATGTGGGAAGGCGCATTGGCCTGGATGCCGCGTCCTGCCTGGGACGTCAACGTCCCGAAGACAAACTGGCGCTGGTCCAGCAGCTCATGCGGGACGGACAGCAGGTCCTCGTAGTGGGCGACGGTGTGAATGATGCCGGGGCGCTGCAGGCAGCCACCATCGGGCTGGCAGTGGCGGGCGGGTCGGCGGCCAGCCAATTGGCAGCAGACGTTCATGCGACGCGCCCCGGCTTGGGCGCCGTTCATGACCTGATTGTCGATTCCGGCCGCATCATGCGCGTCATCCACCGGAATCTGGGGCTTTCCCTGGGGTACAACGTTTTGGGCGCCGTATTGGCCATCGCCGGATTCGTGACACCGCTTGTCGCCGCTGTGGCCATGCCCGTATCCTCTTTCATCGTGGTCCTGTCGTCCATCTTTCAGCGAACATTCCGATGAATGTCCTCTACATCCTTGTCCCGGTTGCGCTCATGCTGGCAGCCTCCGGCGTGGCCGCATTCATCTGGTCGGTCCGGAGCGGTCAATTCGACGATGTTGAAACGCCCGGACTGCGGGTTGTCTTCGATGAGGAGTCCGAAGAAAGCGTCCCGCGAGCACCCGGTTCAGTGCATGAGCAGCATCCGCAGGAAGTCCGATCCCCGGAGCATGGTCACGATTCCGAACAGGATGACGGTGACAGCGCCAATGCGCGCCAGCAGGACTTTCCTCCCGGGTCCCATGACACCGGCCGCCAGTGACGCGATCCATAAGGACGGTACGGTAACGACGCCGAATACGGCCATGACCACGGCGCCTGCCCACCACGACCCGGCTGTCGCGGCGACGGCGACCGCTGCGTAGAGCAAGCCGCACGGAATGGCACCGTTCAGGACGCCCATCAGAAACCGGGAACGGAACACCGGGCCGCCAGCGTCAGCGGCCATCACCTTCGACAGCGCGTTGCTGAGTCTGCCGGGCACCCGCGGCGCAATCCATCGCTCGAACGATGCCCATCCCCCCAGCTGCAACCCCATACCGACCATCACGATTCCCGCTGCGACGGCCAGGATCCTCCCTCCCGGCCCGGAAAGAGCCACAACCTGCCCAAACAAACCGGCCGCCACGCCCAGGAGCATATAGGTAACGGTTTTTCCGGCAATGTACACGCCGAACCAGGACCACGGGCCCGGCCCTGCCACGGCCGAGCGGCTCCGGGCGATCATGGCAAATCCACCACACATCCCGAGGCAGTGGAGAGAGCCGGCGAATGCCATTCCCGCCGCAACCAGCACGAGGCCAGCCAGGTCAGAAGCCATGAGAGTGTCCTGCATCTGTCCGGAAATGTGTACGTTTCGTCCCGAAGATACTCATGAAACCGATACCCTCATGTCTGGATGGCCGTTCGATATCGTCCATGCTGTAACACATCTGTCCGTGACCGATCCAGCGCTGGGCCACGTCATCCACCGGGTCGGCGCCGTTACCATGGAGCCGCGACCGGACGAACATCCGTTCGAGGCTCTGTTGCGAGCCATCGTGTACCAGCAACTGTCGGGAAAAGCTGCCGGCACCATCCACGGTAGGGTCCTGGAGCGCGTTGGCGAACCGCCCACACCCCATCGCATCCTGGCCACTAATCCCGAGGATCTCCGCGCGTGTGGCCTGTCCCGGGCGAAGACGGCCGCCATCATCGACCTGGCGCATCATACCCTGGATGGAACCATCCCCCCCGCGGCAGACCTTCGTGAATCCCTGAATGAGGATATCGTAAAGCGCTTCACCCAGGTGCGGGGCGTCGGCCCCTGGACGGTACAGATGTACCTCATGTTCGGCCTGGGAAGGCCTGACATCCTGCCGGTGACGGATCTGGGCATCCGCAAAGCCGTCCAGCTCCTGCGGGGTACGGAGGGCCTTCCCGAGCCCGAAGAGGTCGCCCGCGAAGGAGCGGTCTGGCAGCCGTACCGTACCGTCGCGTCGTGGTATCTATGGCGCAGCCTCGACCTGGAGGATGCCATTCCGGACTAGAAGCTCACCGGGAGACAGGACGCTGGAATACCATCACATGCTGCAGCGGAAGAATGTCCAGATTGGTTCTCCACTCGAATCCTGCTGCTTCCATTTCCCTGCGGATCTGCTGTTCAGACATGCGGTGGTCGTCCTCGATGGCAATGGTGGTATCCTCTTTCCGGTATTCCACGATGAACAGACGTCCACCGGGTCGAAGCGCGTTGTACACGTGTGCCATCATTTCCCCTGGATGCGAAAACTCGTGGTACGACGACACGATCAGGGCGATGTCGATCCTGCTCGCCGGAAGAACCGGATCATCGACCGAACCCTGGATCGGGAACACATTCCGATACCCATCCCGGTGGGCGCGCGCGTTCAGGGTATCCACCAAAGCACTCTGGACTTCGACCGCGTAGACCCGACCGTGTGGCACACGATCGGCGAGTCGGAACGTAAAGAAACCCGTACCCGCTCCGATGTCGGCCACGTGCGCAGACGGGTTCATGTCCATCGCTTCAAGCAGGCGATCGGGTAATTCCTCGTCCCCCCTGGACGGTCGGTCCAGCCACAGCGCTCCATGGTCCGACGCCATCACACTGGCAATCTCGCGACCCATATACGTATCATTCGTGTCTTGACGAGCACATGAGGCCAATGCCAGTGCCACCAGCACCATGCATGTCCGAATCGTGATATGGGAATGTCCTGTTAACATCGCGTAATGTTGACAATTTACCCTTTACGAACCGCTCTCCAACCGCTATGTTCACATGCTCAGTACCACTCTGTGAGCACCATTCCTTTGTTGTCCCAATTTCGACATCCTGTTGCGCTGCTGGCCTGCTTAACGGTGTTCGGCGTGTCCGCGCCGCTCGCGCATGCGCAGGCTTCCTTTGAGGAGGCCGTGATTGACGTCGGCAACGTCGGAATTACCGTGACCAATGCTGGTTTCGTCGGTCGCGCCAGTGTGCGCAGCAATCCGACGGGTGCCCCGTCCTTCGAGTACCCGCTGAACTCGGGTGTCGAGCACCTCTTTGAGTCCGGCCTGTGGATCGGCGCCCGACGTGCAGACGGCACCATCACGGTCCGCTCCGGAGCCGTAACATCGAGTGGCGGGTATCGTCCCGGCGCAACGGGTTACGAGTTTTCACAGCTCGAACTGTTCCAGCGACGGTCCTCCCTCCCGACGTCCGATGTCTTCACGAGGCAAGCAACGAGTCACCTGGACCTCCTGACCGCTTTTGAGGATACGTCCCGCGTCCTCCCGGGTACGTCCATTCCGATGCCGGATGTAGCCGGTCGTCTCGGCACGAAGGTGCTCATGACGACCCACGCGTGGAATTTCCCGTTCACGGAAGCTTTCACGATCGTCAATTTCGATATCGTGAACGAGTCCGATCAGCCGTGGGACTCCGTTTTCGTCGGTATGTACCATGATCTCGTGGTGCGGAACGTGAACACCACCAACGATACGGGCGGCGCCTTCTTCAACAAGGGCGGCTTGGGGTACATCGATTCCCTCCATGCATCGTATGCATTCAATGCTGCCGGCGCCGAGGAAACGATCAACACCTACGGCTCCATCGCCATCATCGGCGCCCAGTGGCGCGATCCGGCTACCGGGCAATCCCGGTTTTTCCATCCCGCCATTGCAGAACAACTTGCTGCGGAAGGATTCACGCCCCCAGCCGTCACACCTCGCTGGTGGCTGTTTTCTGGTGGAAGTGACGAGTTGAACCGCCCTTCGGGCGATGAAGAACGCTATCGTCGCATGGGCACACCGTATCCCAATCCGGCCCAATTCGGATCGCAGGCAGAGTATGAAGCCGAGCGCGACGCATGGTATACGCGGCTTCGGACCGATGGCCAGATTTCAGCCGGCAACTGGCTGGGGCTTACACCAATAGGCCCGTTTCCTACCGTGCTTCCCGGAGACACGCTGCAGGTGACGTTCGCCCTGGTCGCAGGATTGAAGCCCGATGAATTCCAGGGTCAGGGTGGCAAAGCCGTCGATACGCCTGAATCGCGGGCCTTGCTTGCCAATAACCTGCTCTGGGCCCGCCGCACATATGCGGGTGAAGACAATAATTTCAACGGCGTCCTGGAGCCAGAGGAAGACGTCAACGGAAACGGGGTTCTGGATCGTTATCTCATTCCCGAACCTCCTGCGGCACCTGGCTTGCGTGTCGAATTTGAGCGTTCTGCGACCACCGGCGATCCGGTTGTGGCCCTGTATTGGGACCGCACGGCCGAGGATTCAATCGATCCGGTCACGGGTGAACGGGACTTTGAAGGATACCGCGTGTACCGCTCGGACCCGGGTGATGACCGGGGCGGCAACATCGCCGACGCCGCGGCACTCATTGCCCAGTACGACATTCGCGGCAACCGGACCGGTTTCAACAACGGGTTTACCCAGGTGCTGCTCCAGGAGCCGGTTACGTTTCCCGATGACAGCGCCGAATACTGGTACCGGTTCGAAGCCCCCAACCTGAAGAATGGGTGGCAATACCTGTTCTCGGTAACGTCGTTCGACCGTGGGGACCCCGATGCCGGGCTCGACCCGTTTGAATCGTCGCGCGTCGCCAACAGCATCCGGGTCTTCCCCGGTACGCCTGCCGACGACACCGGCGATCGAACGGTTGGCGTCTATCCAAACCCGTATCGCGTCAACGCAGCATGGGACGGCACCACGAACCGGACCCGTAAACTGAACTTCTACAACTTGCCTGCCCGCGCGGAAATCCGCATATATACATTGGCAGGTGAGCTCATCACGACACTTGACCACGATGGATCCACATACACCGGCGACATCCGGTGGTATGATGATTTCTCCGCCTCCGGCCGACTTCAGCCGGGTGGGGAGCATTCTTGGGATCTATTGTCGGACAACGGCCTCGGGCTTGCCGGGGGACTGTACCTGTTCACCGTCAAGGACCTGGACGATGGCCGCGTTCAACGCGGCAAGTTCGTCATCATCAAATAACCACCACCACATTTCATACCCATGAAAAAACTGGCTACCACCGGACTCTTCGTGCTGCTAGCAGCGCTGACGGTCCAGATATCGCAGGCGCAGACGGTTACGACCGTCCAAGCCATCAACGCCATTCCGCAGGCTGGCATCGATGCCGTGAATGCCCTCGGTGCTGACGTTACGCAGAATGACATTGTTGCCAACATCCGCTCGCCGTTCGAAGGGGAAACGGTGCAGTTCACGGCTGTTGTCATCTCGGATCCTGCCAATTCCGGCTTGTCCAGCGTGAACTCATCCACGAACGAGCCATCCCGCGTCCATTATTACGTGCGCGACGTGAATGCCGCAACGGCTGGCATGGACGGCCAGGTGGTCCAGGTTGTCGACGGCAACTACCGTACGAACGGTTCCCTGAACCTGTTTGTGGGTGATGTCGCAACCTTTACCGGTTCCGTCGCCTACTTCGGCACGGGCATGCAGTTCTCCCCGTCAAGCATCGAGTTCCTCGGTACCTATTCGGACCAGGGCCTTGACGCAACCATCCTTGACCCTGTGACCGTTACGCTGGACCAGATCAACTCCGTGACCGGCGACTTGATGGTCCGGGCCAACTGGGACAACTTCTCAGCCATGAACCAGCAGTATGTCCGTATCGAGAACCTGCAGGTTTACCAGTCGCCAAACCGCACAGACGGCCGCCCGACGTGGGCGCTGCGCGACCTGACCACAGGCTCGCTCATCGACATGGATGACATCTCGCTGGCCTTCCGTAATGACCGCTCGGATTATCCGTCTGACTTCAATGCGGAGAATGATTTCGTGGCGCCTCCGGTAGGAGCCCGCGTAAACCTCCAGGGCTTTGCCCAGCTTACACGCTCTTCTTTCGACCCGTTCACGATCGGTGACCCGTCCATAGCCCGTATGCAGATGGTGCCGTGGCAGGATTCGGATCTTGAAATCACGCAGTCCCCGCCGAACATCTCGGATGTGTCGCTGCCGGCAGACATCCCTGGCAACAATCCGGTGACAATCACGGCATCCATCGTCGTCGATCAGAGCCGGACACTCACATCGACCGAGCTGACCTACTCCTCATCTGACGGTTCCACAGGAACGGTAGCAGGCGTGGCCGGCAGCGGTGATACGTATTCATTCCAGGTGCCTGCCCAGACGGACCGCGCCTTTGTGACGTATTCCATTACGGCCGCCGACAGTGACGGCGCCACCTCAACGACGGTCGACCGCTTCTACCGCGTGCTCTTTGATGGCATCACCGATATCCGCGACATCCAGGAGCCGGCTCCTGGCACGGATGCGTCGCCATTCAACGGATTCACGGGTGCAATGGACCTCGAAGTAACTGTCATGACCGACCCGGCCATTGCCAATGGTTCCAGCGATGTCATGACTGTCCAGGATGGTATCAGCCCGTGGTCAGGCATCGCCCTGCGCGCCAGCAGCAACCCGCTGACGACCGCCGGTGTTGTCAAGGGTGACCGTATTCGCATTACAAGCGCAACCGTGTACGAGAACTTCGGCTTCACGATGCTGCGCGACTACACCTTCGAGAGCGTATCGACGGGTGGTTCGCCATACGCAGATATCGTCGTTACAACGGATCAGCTTCAGGATTCGGATATCGCTGAGTCCCTGGAAAGCATGTACATCCGCGTTGAAAACGTGGTAGTGCTGGCCACTAACGCTGATGACCCGAGTGGTCCGTTTGGCGAATTCCTCGTTTCAAATGGCTCCAGCCCCGACGGTGTCCGCGTCGATGACCAGTCGGATCTGCGTTCGTTCGAAGGCAATGATCCAGGAACTGTTTACAGCGAAGGTCAGCGTCTGGCGTTCGTGCGTGGTCCGCTTTGGTATTCGTTCTCGAACTGGAAGATCGAGCCGGAAACCACGGACGATATCGGCCCGGTAACGAACACGGCCGTTGAAGACGACGTGCTGCCGTTCACCTCGGAGCTGCACCAGAACTTCCCGAACCCGTTCAACCCGACGACCAGCATCCGTTTTGATGTCGCTACGTCTGGCCAGGTCACGCTGGAAGTCTATGACACGCTGGGTCGCCTGGTCGACACGCTTGTCAACGGACAGCGCGCCGCTGGAACGCACTCGGTGCAGTTCAACGCCTCACAGTTGTCGAGTGGTCTGTACCTGTACCGTCTGCACACCGCAGACGCTACGGTTACCCGCACGATGACGTTGCTCAAGTAAGCTCACCCGCTTCGGAGACGATGACCGGTTCGGGGGTGGCATGCGCCACCCCCGAACCCTTCGTCCCGATTCTCCATGATCAAATCCAACTATCATACCTGGCTGCTTTGCGCCCTCGTGACCGTCCTCTGGACCGGTTGCGACAGCGGTTTCAGCGGTGATCCGAACGAAAACGGAGCTCCGGACACGTATCTCAGTGTCCGGGATGAATCACTCCTGGACAATTTGGAAGCCGATAACCGCCTGCTCAGCACCATCCGCCTGTCATGGACGGGTGACGATGCCGATGGCTTCGTGACCGGTTTTGACGTGCGCGTTTTCCCATCGACCGAATCGCCATCGGACGATGCATTGTGGCGTTTCACCACCGAAAACGATTCCCTGTTGCTGCTGCCCCTTCCGTCCGGCGAGTCCATTGCGGACGTCGTTGTTGAGGTGCGTGCCGTGGACAACAACGACCTGCGCGATCCATCACCTGCCCGCAGTGTGTTTCCTATCCAGAACTCGCCACCTGAAATCCGTTTCAGCCAGTTCGAACTGCCTCCGGCGAACACCTTTCCCGTCGTTTCCTTTGCCTATGTGGCCAGTGATCCGGACGGTGACCAGAATCTCAAGTCTGTCGGCATCAGCCTCAATGACAGCACCAATTTTGTTGAAATACCGTCCGATATCGATTTCGTGACACTTGTCGGTGAGCAAGCCGACATCCGCACAGCCACCGAAGTCAGTGCCCGGGTATTCCTGGGCCGCGGTGTACAGGCCACATCCCTGAGCGTGCCCGGAATGCGGCTGGATGATGAGAACACGTTCTACATCCGCTCGACCGACCAAGCCGATACCACGTCCACCATTGAACGCTTCACATGGCATGTAACGCGCAATACGTCCGACGTGTTGTACGTAAATGACTACCGTCTGGCATCGAATCCGGTTGTTCGCGACTATCACGTAGATATCCTCGAGAACTACCTGCCCGCAGGGTACGGAATCGATGAGTGGGACATCACAGAGCCCTTTACGACCGGTTCATCGGGTACCGTACCGCGGGCCACGGCCCTACCGTCCGTGGCTGAGCCGATGCTCAGGCTGACGTTGTCTCTTTACAAATACATCTATTGGGTGTCCACCAGTACAACCGGAAACGTCGGCACGGACAACATGCCATTCGTCGCCCCTGTTCTGGCGGATTTCTTTGATCAGGGTGGCAAGTTGTTGGTTCATAGCCCGGTAACGGTGCCGTCCGTCGAGACGGATTTCACCGACAACGCGGCCGTGCTCCTGCTGCCACTGTCCGAACCCCTTGTGCTGCCGGACTCCGTACGCCGACTTGAACTCCGTGGCGGCGCTGCGGTCACGCCATCGGCCGTGGCACAAAGCCTCGGACTACCGGCTCTGGAATCGACCAGGTTCTTCATCAACCTCCGTCCATACCGTGCGGAGGGTGCCAACATTGAACCGCTGTATACCGGCGACTTCTCGTATCGGTCTTCGACGGGAGGAAGCGGGTCCTGGACGGACCCCAATACGGTCGCATCCATCAGTGTCGATCGCCGCATTGCGCTGTTTTCCATACCGCTCATCAACGACTTGAACGTGGAAGAAAGCTTTGTCATTCCCGGCAGCTCCGATCCTGCCGGACTGGTGATTGTCCGTTCCCTTCTCGACGCGTTGCAATTCCCCCGCCGATGAGACGACTCCACTTTCTCATAGCACTGATGTTCGTGGCCGGGGCCGTTCAGGCCCAGGGCACGCTGTCGGGCCGCATCATCGATACGGACTTCAACGATCCACTGATCGGCGTGAACGTGATTGTTGTGGGTACGACCAGTGGCGCAGCCACCGATGCCGATGGTCGGTATTCCGTTGAAAACCTGCGTGCCGGCGAGTATTCCATCCGCATTTCGTACATCGGATTCGAAACGAAGCTATTCACCGGCATTACGATCACCGACGGCGAGACGACCACCTTGAACGTGGAATTGTCCGAAGCCGTGCTTTCTACTTCGGACGAAGTCGTTATTGTCGGTGACCGGCCGCTCGTGGATGTCGAGGAATCCGCGTCCACTACCCGTATTTCCCGCGAACAACTCAATGCCGCGCCCTTGCGTGATGTACAGGCCGCCGTTGCTACGCAGGTAGGCGTCGTTCGCGACCCGACAGGACTCTACATCCGTGGTGGCCGAGCCAGCGAAACGGGCTTCATCGTGGATGGCGTATCGGCCAAAGATCCGCTTGCTGGCACCGGATTCGGGTTGGACCTGGGGTCGAACGCTTTCGAAGAGGTTGAAGTAACGACTGGTGGCGTCGGCGCCGAATACGGGGACGTCACCTCAGGAGTCGTGAATGTGCGCACGCAGGATGGTTCGGATACATTCCGGGGCTTCTTCAACCACAAGCGGGACCACCTCGGCTTCAACTCTGACGCCTCTTCGAACTTCAAGGAAGAGGTCTATGAGTTCAACATGAGTGGCCCGGTTGTCCGTGGCGCCCTGCGTTTCTTCGTCTCGGGGCAAGTCCAGCTGTCGGACGGGTTTACGCGCCTCGTATCCACGCCCGATCAGGTCCGTACGTCGCTCATCGACTCGGACTTCCTGATGCCACGCACCGGTAACCGCTGGAACGGCATTTCGAAGCTGACCTGGGAGGTCAAACCGGGCATGAAGCTCCAGGGGTCGTATCAGCGATCCTTGACGGTGAACCAGAACACACGCATGCTCCAGGTGACGGGCAACGAAGCCGTCATCCAGCCGGGATTCCAGTACGCCTTCGTCCTGCAACCGGACAATGCGAATACGTACGCCCATGACAACATCATTTCGTACGTGAAATGGTCGCATGTCCTCGGTGACCGTGCATTCTATGACATCCAGATTTCCCGCCTGTTCACGCGGCTCCGCTCGGACGCCAACGGCCGGCCATGGCGCCCGGAATCGGTAGACTCCGAACTCGACCCATCGTCCATTGTCACGTATCCGGCCAACGTCTTTCTGGGCGTTGACGGCCAACCGCTGGACCCCAATGCACTCTTTGTGCTGCCTGGCCCGGGGCTCATCAACAATGGCGGCATCGCGACACGATTCCACGACCACTTCGCCGAAGAATGGACCGCACGTGTATCCTACACGCGGTTCTCCGAGTCGAAGGCGCACCAGACCAACCTCGGGTTCGAGCTCAAATTCAACGATTACCAGTGGATTGATATCGTGCGCCCGTGGGTCGGCGCTCCGATCGGTTCCAATCCCGATGCTACATCCACGAACAGGCTCGGCGAAAGCTCTGACATCTGGCGTGTGAAACCGCGGCGTGGCGGCATGTGGGTCAGCCACCAGGTGCGGTTCCGTGGCCTCATCGCCAATCTGGGCACCCGGATCGAGTACTGGTCACCTGGAGACTACGTGGACCAACTGGTCGACGACCCGCAGGCACCCGTGCTGGATACCATCCGGGAGTCGTACAAGGACGGTACCGTGAATGTGCTGGGCATGCGCACGAAATTCCGGATGCTTCCAAAGGTCCGCGTATCCTTCCCGATCCAGGAGAACCGGGTGTTGTTCTTCAACTACGGACACTCGACGATCCTGCCGCATCCGACGTTTGTCTACACCGGTCTCGATCCCTTCTTCCAGGACCGGTCCTTCTTCTCCGACCTGGGTAATCCGGATCTGGACATGGAAGTCGACATCAGTTATGAACTCGGCCTGCGCACGCAGTTTTCGAGCAATGACGTTTTGACGCTCACGGGCTTCTGGCGCGACAAGTTTGATTTCATCACCGTCCAGAACGTGGTCGTGAAAGATCCGACAGGACGTGACGTCACGCGGGCTTTCCGCGTGAATGGTGATTTTGCACGCGTCCGAGGACTCGAGGCAAGCTACCTGAAACGCGTCGGCACCTGGTTCCAGGGGCAAGTCTCCGGCTCCTATTCCCGCGCGACCGGTCTCAGCTCGACGAACAACGATGCCTTGAGCCAATTCCTGGCCAACGGTGACATCGACAATACGTTTGAAACACCCCTGGCGTGGGATCGGCCGCTCGACTTCAAGGCATCGGTGACGCTGAGCCACGACAAGCCGGCCCCCCTCTTCGGAATTCCGGGCCTGAACAAGGTGCGCATGTTCCTTTCCACCACCTACCGGAGCGGCCAGCGCTACACACCTGTGGAATTCAAGGGCAACGAGGTGAACCCGTTCACGGGCGATGCCGACTGGCGTCCGATCTACGAAACCGTGCAGGACCCTGCCAAGCGATACTCCGAAATCGGCGCGGCCTGGTGGTGGTTCGATCTGAGCTTCCAGAAAACACTGCCAGTGTCCGGCACCAACGTGCTGCTGTCGCTGGAAATCACCAACCTCTTCAATCAGCAGAACAGCATCATCGTGAACCCGGTAACCGGGGAAGCTTATCCGGATGTGGACCCGAACGCCGTCGACATGACATCCTTGCGTGGTAATCCGGCATACGATGTCCCCACCGGAACCCGTGACCTCCGCTACGACGATCCGGATGCCAGCGGGCTTCCACCGCTCAACCCGGCGCGCTTCCTGCCGCAGCGCCACATCGTGCTCGGAGTGGCCTTCCGATTCTGATGTCCATGAAACGCATGACATATCGCATTCTGGCGCTTCTCGGAATCGGGCTGATGCTGACCGGTCTGGACGCACGCGCCCAGCTGCTGCCGTCGCTCGGAGACGAACGGGCGGGCACATCGGGCTTTCAATTCCTCAAGATTCCGGTCGATGCACGGGCCGCTGCGCTGGGCCAGACCGTCGTTGCCTCGGCCAGTGATGTTGGTGCCCTCTACTGGAACCCGGCACTGGCCGCAAACTCCGTCGGTATCCAGGCCGGCTTTTACCACACGGCCTATTTCGCCGATGTCGCACTCGACTATGCCGGAGTGATCTACCCCATCACCGGAAGCAATATCGTGCTCGGGGCGAGTCTGCAGACCCTCGATTCGGGCGACATGGACGTGACCACGGAATTCCAGCCCTTTGGCACAGGCGAAACCTTCCGCTTACGCGACCTGGCACTCGGCGTCACCTTCTCCCAGCGCCTGACTGACCTGTTCTCGTACGGTATTACCTCGAAGTACGTGCGCGAAAGCGTCGCTGGACTGACGACATCAACCGTCGTGTTCGACGTCGGATTCTTCTACCGCGTCGGAACGACCGGTCTGGATATGGCTGTGTCCGTCCGGAACTTCGGCATCGACGGCACGCCTGAAGGCACATTGGACCGGGAAGTGATTGCATCGACTCCGACCGTACAGGAGACGGATTTCGAAGCCATCACCCCCCCTACCACATTTCATATGGGCGTTGTATATCACGCCATGAAACAGTCCGACGACCAGTCGCTGCAGGTGTCTGCCCAGTTGAACAACCCGAACGACAATGCGGAGAACTGGAACCTGGGCGTCGAGTACGGCTGGAATGACCTGCTCTTCCTGCGGACCGGCTACCGCTTCGGCATTGAAGAGTACACAACGCCGAGTTTCGGCGTCGGCCTGAAATTGCCCGTGGCCGGTCCCGTCCTGCGTTTCGACTACGGCTTCAGCCGTCTGGAACGATTGGGCAACGTCAATCGCATTGGCCTGAATCTGTCGCTTTGACCCGAATGTGCATCCACACCCTGTGATTCGTCTCGCCACCATATTCTTCGCTGCCGCCGCCCTGCTATTGTCCGGGTGCGATGCCATGTTCGGTTCGAAACAGGACATGACCACGGACGAAATTTTCGAGGCCGGCCGCAGTGAGCCCTCCCTCATCAACGAAGTCGAGTACGTACCGCTTTTTCCGTTTTTCTCGCAGGGATCCGCCGGCGCCCTGTCGAACCCGACGGACGTTTATGTCGGATACGACGAACTGCTGTACGTCTCGGACGATACCGGAGTGCACATCCTTGACGTCTCGGGCCGTCCCGCGGCTCATATTACGATAGTCGGCGGCGCGACATCCGGCATCCAGAATCGTC